>Ga0307968_1004888_pt1 | contig 10831 bp, 20 predicted proteins | sample OrgLakmetagen650_FD_201834 | JGI IMG/M metagenome (GOLD analysis project Ga0307968, IMG submission 201834) | Saline water microbial communities from Organic Lake, Antarctica - #650 | ecosystem: Environmental > Aquatic > Non-marine Saline and Alkaline > Saline | place: Antarctica: Organic Lake... | reverse complement strand
ATATAGGTATACAGATCTGGCCAACCCTAAACGTACTCCACCCACCTGCGCTTACTACCATCCTTTTCCTCCACCTCCACCGACCCTCCTGTGCACAGTGGCTCGTCATACTGGCTGATCTGTGAGTGTGCGTGAGAGTGTGTGTGTGCGTGTGTGTGTGTGTGTTTGTATGTGTGTGTGTGTGTGCGTGTATTTGTATGTGTGTGCGTGTGCGTGTGTGTATGTGGCTGTGCGCGCATGCATGTATGTATGTATGAGCGTGTGTGTGTGTGTGTGAGTGCTTGCATGTGTATCTGCACTACACAAACCACCACCTGATAGCCCTTGGGAAGATCCGCGTAAAAGTACTGTTTGCGGTCAAACTTGGAGGTGCGCGCCACTTGCCCACCAAAAGCTAGGCTGGCTCGCACACCAAGGGCCACGGCTGCTGCATTAGGGGACGGCAGCGTGCCCTGAATGTGTGTGTGTGTGTGTGTGTGTCTTGCACACCAAGAGCCACGGCTGCTGCATTGGGGGATGGCAGCGTGCCCTGAATGTGTGTGTGTGTGTGTGTGTCTCGCACACCAAGAGCCACAGCTGCTGCATTGGGGGATGGCAGCGTGCCCTGAATGTGTGAGTAAGTGTGTGTGTGTGCTGTGTGTGTACTGTATGTGTATACATAAATATAAATGGCTTAAAAATGACCACACAATACAGACTCTAAAGCTACGTAATGCAGAGGTGGGAGACAGCCATGTGCCCTGAGAGTTGCACTAGCTGAGTCCAGAAAGATCCAAACAGCCGGCAGGTGATTTTCATTGTAGACCTTGCAAGCCTACTGTTAAGCACAGAGGACACAGGCACAAACACACAGAGAAACAGGATGCACACATACATGCACAAATACATACACACACTCACACAGGACACAGGGTGCTGATGCTTGACGCGATAATGCCTTCATGTTTCACAGTTATTAAGGAATACACGCTTTGGAAGTGTCTAGTCAGTGTTTTTAAGTCAATGGCTTCAGATAGGACCACAGTCATGTTTTTATTTGGGTGTGCCCTTGCCCACAGCGTGCGTGTGATTGTCGTTTGAAGGCACCTTCTTGAATAATTTATGACAGGATGCGTCAGATTGGGAAGGATCTGATCAACCTGTTGAAATGGAATAGTTTAAACAACTCCAGAAAAACGCACGCGTGTGCAGTGCACACAACGTTGCACGCACACACACACACACACACACACACACACACACACACACACACACACACACACACACACACACACAAACACACACACACACACACGCACACACACACACACACACATACACACATAAATACACATGCGCGTGCACACGCACCGGGTGGCCTAAACAGACAGGGCACACGTTGGTGTTTGGCTCTGAGCCAAATTTTGAGGGGCAGCCACAGAAAGCCTTGGTTTTGGTCAGCAGCTGCACGTGGGTTTCAATGCCGATCACGGCCTCGTACTCAACCTGCGAGAGAAGTTTGCTCCACAGTTAATCCTCCTTACTTTCAACCATTTGCGACCTAAACAAATGCACCCTCTAGAGCAATCTTTCACCTCCATTGACGATGGCTGGCACACAACGCAGGAACACTTGTGCAGGAATTTTACAGAACGCACACACTCACGTCCTGCGCTGAGCTCGATGGTGCTTCTGCCACAGCCGAGGAAAAGCACATGCTTCTGTGTCTGGGTGCAGAAGCCAGGCTCCGGTCATGGTTGTGGGCAAGGCATGTTGGGAATGCGAGTGTGTGCTGCGTCGTGAAAGAGCTGCTTGCTGGGGGTTGATGTGAAACCAGCCTTTGCGGGTGAGCCATCATGCTCCTGCAGCTGAAAGAGTGCTTGCCACTGGCATGCAAGCATCCCTTTCTAAAAGTGCAAAGCATGACTAGGACTTGTATTTTTATTCCTAATTTATTATTAATTATTCTCAGAGTACCACCTTTCGAAGATGGTGATTATTTCCAAGACCTAAACAAGTCATAATGCGTGGCCTCATCCTTGTGCATGCTCTGTGCATGCTCATCACAGGATCAATCAACACAATCTCAACAAAATACCAGGTACCACCCTTGCGAGCGCCCACACGCACACGCACACCCACACGCACGCGCGCACGCACTCATGAAGGCAATGGATACACGTGCACATGCAACACGAGACTCATGCAGATGTGCTCGTTTATATCGACAAGCATATTGTACATGGCATTCCAGATTGGGAAGCGCCAAGAGGGGGGGCAGTGCCTGTCAAAGCAATGATGATTACTAGACTCGATAGTGCTCTTTGCATCAAGTCTGAACCAAGCAATACGCTGAGCATAATTTTGTGCATCACTCGCCTGTGTGCGCAGGATCTCACTGTGGAGGGTTTCAAGCGTGATGGCACCCCAATCTATTTTCAGCACCCTGCCTTTCAGTCCGCCATGATGTTCTCAGGTAGGTGTTCAAGAAACAGATACACAGGGATGAAGCACACCGCCAAGGGCTAGATTTAGCGTACCTGCCCTATTACACGCGTGATTTTCTATTGAGGAACATCGCCTCCCATTGCTGCCTTGAGGTGAGAGCTCACTCAACAAAGCCGCGTTTTCGGACTTAGGCATAGGGTCTCTTATGCCTGCTCCCCACCAAGGTGAAGGAGTTTCACATTACCTGTTACCCAGTCAGCTTTTTTTCAATGTGCAGAGTAATTTCGCTGCCTGCTGCCTTCTATTTTTCTTTTTTTCTTGACAACCGCACCACGGCTTTGGACAACCTTCCAGCACTGAACCTCTCTTGAGATACTATATGTACATGCTGCTCTGTGTTGATGTTGGTGTGGTAGGCTGCACTGGGCTTTTGGATTACTTACAGAAGAAATACTTACAGTTTACATCGCACTCAAGGTCTGAACACTCACAGTGCCCCATTCACGTCTTTTTGTTTCCAGATCTAAAAAAGCCGCTATGATTTTTGGCTGTGCACACCCACGAAACAAAGGAATTCCTGTGCCTCTACTTCCACATGAGCGCTGCCCTACTTTCTTTCTTCTTTTAGACACAATCAGCACAATAAGTACTGAACACGGCACTGCCTTGTGCCTAGCTCCCTCCGTGCTTAGCTGTCAAAGACACTGTGTTATGTGCAGGGTTGGTCAGAGCCTTGTATGTACGGTATTTTTGGCAGGGAAATCACCATACATACGGTCATGTACGATATATATATATATATATGGTTCTGGCCAACCCTGGTCATGTTTTAATTTGTACCTCAGTGCCCTGTGCACATCAGACGTATACACACACACACACATACGCACACACATACACATACACACATCCGCACACACATACACACATTCACACACAAACACACACTACATCAGGGGAGGCCCTCTGCCTGATTCCCTACTTCCTTTTGCGCTGGAGGCGGCGCAAAATTAAAGCCCAGCAGGTGTGTGTGTGTCTGTGTGTGTGTGCGTGTCTGTGTGTGTGTGCGTGTCTGTGTATATGTAGGGTTGGCCAGAACCGTATATCTGCACCGTATATGACCGTATGTATGGTGATTCCCCTGCTAGAAATACCGTATGTACACTGTACACTGTATATACTTATAAATGTATGGTTCTGGCCAACCCAATGTATATGAGTGTTTGTGTGTGTACATATGTATGTGTGCGCGTGTGTGTGTTCGTTGTGCATTGGTGGGGCCGACAATAAGGAGCACAGCTTGTGCTGCTTAAAGGGCTCATTGCATAGGATGATAAGTACAGACATGAGCGCCTGTGTCCATCCGCTCATTCTGCATTAAACCCTCAATCTCAGGCCTCCTCTGTGCTACAATTTTGTGTGTGTATGTGTGCTGTGTGTGTGTTTGAATGTGTTTGTATGTGTGTGTGCGTGCGTGCCTGTGTGTGAATGTGTGTTTACCTGAGTGCATACCTGTGTGTGTACGTGTGTGTGTATGTGTGTTTGTGTGTGTGTGTGCCTGTACGCTCTTGAGCAAACGGCTTACACCTATAAATCATCACGCACGCGCCTCTCCCTTATCCACTGCTGCAGGGAATCCTGAACGTCAAGCCCCCCATGTCCCGGTCCTTTGTGCTCAAGCGTGTCGCAGCTTTTGCCATTCCAACAATGTGTGATGCTACCGCCACCACACTCCTGAACGTGGGCCTGTTCTACACGTGCGTCAGTCATACGTGTGTGTGTGTGTGTGTGCGTGTTCATGTGTGTGTCTGTGTGTGTGTGCGTGTGTGTGTGTGTGTTTGTGTGTGTGTCTGTGTGTGTGTGTGTCTGCGTGTGTGTGATTTCCCCCCTCTTCCTATGTTCACCAGGGTGAGGACTCCCTTAGTCCCATCCCATTTCTGCCCAGCACAGGCCGTCACCAGATGTGGTTCGCACGGACAATAGGGACGCTCTGTTGGTAAAATACGGGATTCACCAGTATGGTGTGTGTGCGTGTGTCTGTGTGTGCGTGTGTCTGTATGTGCGTGTGTGTGTGTGCGTGTGTGTGATTGCTTGCACAGGACTGCTTCTACGTTCGAGATGCTGCCAGGAATGCTCTTTTTGTTTGCAGGATGCCTTACAATACTGATGCCACAAAGAGTAGCATATGAGCATATGTGTTTGTGTGCATTTGTGTGTGCATGCTTGCGCAGATTCGCTTCTACGTTCCAGATGCTGCCAGGGATGCTCTTTTTGTTTGCAGGATGCCTCACGATACTGATGCCACAAAGAGTAGCATATGAGCATATGTGTTTGTGTGCATTTGTGTGTGCATGCTTGCACAGATTTGCTTCTACGTTCCAGATGCTGCCAGGAATTCTCTTTTTATTTGCAGGATGTCTCATGATACTGATGTTACAAAGAGTAGCATATGTGTTTGTGTGCATTTGTGTGTGCATGCTTGCGCAGGTTTGCTTCTACGTTCCAGATGCTGCCAGGAATGCTCTTTTTGTTTGCAAGATGCCTTACGATACTGATACCACAAAGAGTAGCATATGTGTTTGTGTGCATTTGTGTGTGCATGCTTGCTCAGGTTTGCTTCTACGTTCCAGATGCTGCGTGGAACACTGGTGCTGTTTGCGGGATGCCTCACAATACTGATGCTTCGGAGGCGTCTTTATCTACACCATTGGCTGGGAATGGTGCGTACGTACATTTATTGGGTTGGCCAGAACCATATATATACGGTGTATATACAGTATTTTTAGCAGGCGTTTTGTCAAATATACGGCTATATACGGCGTATATATATGGTTCTGGCCAACCCTATACATTTACAATCTGAATCCATTGTCTGGGGATGGTGCCAGTGCGTAGTTCTATTTACACCATTGGCTGGGAATGGTGCGTTCGCACATTTATGATCTGAATCGATTGTCTGGGGATGCTGCCAGTGCGTAGTTCTATCTAGACCATTGGCTGGGAATGGTGCGTACGCAGATTTATGATCTGAATCGATTGTCTGGGGATGCTGCCAGTGCGTAGTTCTATCTAGACCATTGGCTGGGAATGGTGCGTACGCACATTTACTATCTGAATCCATTGTATGGGGATGGTGCCAGTGCGAAGTTCAATCTGTACCATAGCAAAATAATGGTGCCAGTACGTAATTTCTATCTGCACTGTAGGCTGGGAGTGGTGTGTATAGGACAAACTGGTTTGCCAGAACAAATGCTCCTCTTGTTTTTTATAACAGTACTTGTAGCAGGAAATGTAGGGAAACCATTCACATACCACTGCATATTTGGTGGTTTAAAACGCACTTTGTTTTGTGTATTTTGTGCAGTATGAAGTGGTTTATTTATCAGAGCGGGCTATCTGACCCCCCCAATGGGGGTGCTTTTCAAATGTTCCTAGGGTATGTGTACCCACGTTTGCTACTATTAAGCTTGGTTTCAGAATGTAGTGCTGTCCATAGCAGTCAAGTAGCAAAGTAGCAAACTTGGTACTTATGCACACACACACACACAAAAACACACACACACACACAGACACACACCCACTTACACACACACTCACTTATGCTAATCAGCTGCGGCGTGAACCCTACGTTTCACCACAAAAACTCCACAGCAAGTCACTGACTCCACCGAAGCACACGATTTTGGGTGGCATGGAGTCCTTGAGACAACTGAATGCCATTGCAAAAATATGGAGTGAAACGGTGAAGTGGTTGGGGATGCAGGCCAACACATGCTGTTTCCCCATAAAAAGCCACCCTTTTAGGGTTTTGGTGGTCGGTGTGAGCTTTACCCAATGTCATATTGCAAGCAGAGTGAGTTACATGGATACACACGCATCCTCGTGTAGCAAATCATTCCTGCTTTCAGTTACAGCAAAAACGGTTCCAATTGGGTGAAGTGGCAGTGGATGGATGGCTTCTCAGTGCATTAATGCTATTTTTTGGACATTTCCCCAGTCACCCCCTCATATATGTATATAAAAAACATTTTTAAATCTGTCACATGAATGTATTTGTACGTTGTATGCATATGCACCTGTTTTGTGTAGCTTGTGTATGTGTATATGCAAGTGCATGTTGTGCTATGTGTAAGGCTGGCCAGAACCATACATGTTTAGACGTATACGGTGTACATACATACGGTATTCTTAGCAGGGATAGTACCATACACACGGTCATATACGGTGCAGATGCACGATTCTGGCCAAACCTAGCTATGTGCGTGCGTGTTGGTACGTGCATAGTTTTGTGTTTGTTGGTACGTGCGTACGTGCATAGTTTTGTGTTTGTCGGTACGTGCATAGTTTTGTGCGTGTTGTCTCTTGTTTGGTTTTAGTGGCTGATCATCCACAGACTGGCCGAGGCCCCTGGGTCCAGATTTCAGCTAGAATCGTTTAAAACCTGCTGTTTTGTTATGTCGTATTTTAAGTACCCTGTGAGTTTGTGTATGTGTGTGTGTGTCCTGCCCTAGTGTACGCTTTTTTGTAATATCGTACTTTACGTACCCTGTAAGTGTGTGTGTGTGTCCTGCCTAGTGTATGCTTTTTTGTAAAATCGTACTTTACGTACCCTGTGAGCTGTGAGTGTGAGTGTGAGTGTGTGGGTGTGGGTGTGTCCTGCCTTGATCAAGTTGTTCTGTTACATCATACTCAAAGTACCTTGTGAGTGAGTGTATGCGTGTGTGTGTGTTTTTACATCATGCTTTAGGTACCCTGTGAGTGTATGTGCGTCCTGCCTAGAGTACGCTGTGCCGCTTCCTAGAAAGGCACCGTGTAAAGCACACAGTTGCTGCATTAACATGTTGTGCCAGTCACGTTATGCCAAGCTGTCGTGTGGAAGGCCGTGCTAAGAGCCGCTCTGCTGCAAAACAAGTAAAAAGAGACGATCTGATGCAAAACAAGTACAAAGAGACGATCTGACGCAAAACAAGTGCTATGAGCCGCTCTGATGCAAAGCAAATACAAAAAAATGATCTGATGCAAAACAAGTGCTAAGAGCCGCTCTGACGCAAAACAAGTACAAAGAGACGCTCTGATGCAAAACAAGTGCTAAGAGCCGCTCTGCTGCAAAACAAGTAAAAAGAGACAATCTGATGCAAAACAAGTACAAAGAGACGATATGATGCAAAACAAGTACAACGAGACGATCTGATGCAAAACAAGTACAAAAAGACGATCTGATGAAAAACAAGCGCTAAGAGCCGCTCTGCTGCAAAACAAGTACAAAGAGACGATATGATGCAAAAAATTAGTACAAAGAAACGATCTGACGCAAATTAAGTACAAAGAGCCGCTGCAGAGTTAGAGAGCCTGCTTTCACACATTCACACACACAGTCACACACATACTCACACAGTCACACACAGTCACACAAAGACACACACAGTCACACACAGTCACACACATACACACAGTCACACACATACACACACAGTCACACACAGTCACACACATACACACAGTCACACACAGTCACACACAGTCACACACAGTCACACACAGTCACACACAGTCACACACAGTCACACACAGTCACACACAGTCACACACAGTCACACACAGTCACACACATACACACACACTGCCACTGCAGGTGCTGATTGCTGCGGGTGCCTGCATTGTGGGGTTGGCCTCAGTGGCTCAGTCCTCCCATCCCCCCCCCCACCACCATCACTACCCTCCCAGCATTCCTCATGACTTGCACGCCTTCGATTGGGTCACAGGCATCAGTGCAGATCAAGATGGAGATCTGGGAAAGAGTGATGCTTTTGAGGGGGTGCGTTGGCAGGGTGGGGTCGGTGCGGAGGGTTTGGGGGTAGAGGGGCAGGGCAGTGGTGGTGCGCACACACAGTGGCTGGGCAGTGCTCATGTGCAGGGTGGTGTGGGCGTGTTTGGAGAAGAGCGGCAGAACGACAGCAGTGGTGGTGGTGGTGGTGGTGCACAGCACAGCGCACACAGCGCGCTGCCTCCTGTGACACACTGGCTCGTACAGGGCTTGCACTCGATACTGCACAAGGGCAGCAGTGTGGGAGGGGAGGCAGGAGGTGGTGGTGGTGGTGGTGGTGGTGGTGTCAGCAGCAGCAGCAGCAGCAGCAGCAGCAGCAGTGGTAGAGGGGGGAGCCCACGTGCATCAGCGATACCTTTGCTGGGTAATGGGCTGGTGGTGCTGGCTCAGTTGTTTGCTGCCATGCAGGTGTGTGTTGTCCTGTGCTTGTGTGTGTGTGTGTGTGTGTGTCAGTGTGCAAGTGTGTCTGTGGTGAAGGTCGTGTGTGATAGTGTGCGGCTTTGTGTGTGTGTGTGTATGTGTGTGTGTGTGTGTGTGTGTGTGTGAAAGTGCATGCCTGTTGAACAACAAATTTCTCGCAAATATGAAGGGTTGGCCAGAACTGTATATGTACACCGTATATGACGATATGTATGTATGGTGATTTTCCTGTTCAAAATATCGTATATACACCGTATATACGTATGTATGTATGGTTTTGGCCAACCCTATTGAAGTGTGGCATGCATGCCAGCGTTCTGCCGATCTTCATGCAGAAGCGCACGCATAAAGGCACGTGCTAACTACTAACTACTAGAAGTTGCTTTGTGTGTAGTGGGAGTAAAAGGTGACTGGCAGCAGCGCACAGGGTCGTTCTGCGGGGTGTACGTGCATGAGCAAACGCATTGGAAATGGCTTTATGTGTGATGGGGGGAAAGGTGACTGGCAGAGGCATACAGGGTCGTTCTGCGAGGTGTAGGTGCATGAGCAAACGCATTGGACAGTTAAGGGGTGTTCTTGCAATCGCATAAAGGCAAGCTACTTAGGAATTGCTGTATGTGTAGTGTGTAGTGTGTAGTGTGTAGTGTGTAGTGTGTAGTGTGTAGTGTGTAGTGAGGGGAAAAGGTGACTGGCAGCAGCGCACAGGGTCGTTCTGCGGGGTGTACGTGCATGAGCAAACGCATTGGACATTCAAGGGGTGCTCTTGCGATCGCATAATGTCTAACTACTTAGGAATTGCTGTATGTGTTGTGTGTAGTGTGTAGTGGGGGAAAAAGTGACTGGAAGAGGCACACAGGGTCGTTCTGTGGGGTGTACGTGCATGAGCAAACGCATTGGAAATGGCTTTATGTGTGATGGGGGGAAAGGTGACTGGAAGAGGCATACAGGGTTGTTCTGCGAGGTGTAGGTGCATGAGCAAACGCATTGGACAGTTAAGGGGTGCTCTTGCGATCGCATAAAGGCTAACTACTTAAAAATTGCTGTTTGTGTAGTGTGTAGTGTGTGGAAAGGTGACTGGCAGAAGCTCACAGTGTCGTTCTGTGGGGTGTAGGTGCATGAGCAAATGCATTGGACATTCAAGGGGTGTTCTTGCAATCGCATAAAGGCTAACTACTTAGAAATTGCTGTATGTGTAGTGTGTAGTGTGTAGTGTGTAGTGGGGGGAAAAGGTGACTGGAAGAGGCACACAGGGTCGTCCTGTGGGGTGTACGTGCATGAGCAAACGCATTGGAAATGGCTTTATGTGTGATTGGGGGAAAAGTGACTGGCAGGAGCTCACAGTGTCGTTTTGTGGGGTGTAAATGCATGGGCAAGCGCATTGGAGTCAAGGAGTGCTCTTGCGCATTCACTCCCCTGCACATCAATTCTGTACACCAACTAATTGTGCACATATCTCTTGGACTTTGAGATTGCACATGTGTGTGTATGTGTGTGTATTTGTGTGTGTATATGTGTGCGCTTGTGTTTTGTGTTTGTGAGTATGTGCGTGTGTGTATGTGTGTGTGTGTGCCAACTCATGCTTGTGCACGCTTGATCGCCGACTGGAGGGAGCACGATGGCAGCATGCCAGATCATTATAATTTCAGTTTGATCACCCCATTTGCCAACTGAGAGCAAAATGCATTCGTATGTGAACGGGTGTTTTGAGGTCACACACACACACATGTGTGTGTGCCTAACTCATGTTCGTGCACGCTTAACTGCCAACTCAGGGCACACAGCAGCAGCATGCCAAACTGCTGAGTAAGCTTGTTTGTAGGACTGGCCAGAACCGTATAAATGCACCATATATGACCGTAAATTTGGCAGTTCCCCTGCCAAAAATACCGTATATACATTGTATAGGTATATATATGATACATGGTTCTGGCCAACCCCTACCCATCTGCCGTTGCTGATAGCACACACGTCCGCGCACTCATGCAGTCCATACTGGAAGAGAAGTTCCTGGCCAAGTATCGTATGCAACCGTAGCTGATAGCACACACGTCCGCGCACTCTTGCAGTCCATGCTGGAAGAGAAGTTCCTGGCCAAGTATTGTATGCAGCCGTTGCTGATAGCACACACGTCCGCGCACTCTTGCAGTCCATGCTGGAAGA
>Ga0307968_1004887_pt1 | contig 10833 bp, 13 predicted proteins | sample OrgLakmetagen650_FD_201834 | JGI IMG/M metagenome (GOLD analysis project Ga0307968, IMG submission 201834) | Saline water microbial communities from Organic Lake, Antarctica - #650 | ecosystem: Environmental > Aquatic > Non-marine Saline and Alkaline > Saline | place: Antarctica: Organic Lake... | reverse complement strand
GGTGTTGGTGTGGGTGTGGGTGTGGGTGTGGGTGTGGGTGTGGGGTTGGGTGTGGGTGTGGGTGTGGGTGTGGGTGTGGGTGTGGGTGTGGGTGTGGGTGTGGGTGTGGGTGTGGGTGTGGGTGTGGGTGTTGGTGTGGGTGTGGGTGTGGGTGTGGGTGTGGGTGGGGGTGTGGGTGTGGGTGTGGGTGTGGGTGTGGGTGTGGGTGTGGGTGTGGGTGTGGGTGTTGGTGTGGGTGTGGGTGTGGGTGTGGGTGTGGGTACATGTGTGGTTGCGTATGGATGGATGGAGAAATGAAGCTGGAGCCGCGTTTTGTGCTCATAATCTCATAATAATTATGTTGCAAAACAATGCCATCAAAGTCCCTTAACTACACTGCACCTATATATACACTGCTGCCTCTTCCGCATTATGCTGCAGCTGCTGCACATCTTCACCCTCCTCTGCTACACATTTCATAACACATTTCATAACACATTTCATAACACAAACCACTGCTACACATTTCATAACACCACAACACACTAGTTGAGCCTTGCCCTGTGCCCTCTGTCATCTGCTGCTTAACGTTCTCTGGTTTACACACACACACACACACACACACACACACACACACACACACGCACGCACACACACACACACACACGCAAACACACCCAGTTCCACTGCTGTCAAATGTGCACAGGTACCTGGTCCACATCCTGCTGCAGCTGCTGCCTCATCCGGCCTTGCAGCGTGCGGTGCTGCGCCTCCTCCACACCATCATCTCGTGCCTGATCCAACTAGCACACCCAGACGGCCAAGGCTTGTCTGCAAGCGAGGCGGCACAGGGAAAAGAGATGCAAGCAATCATGGCCGCTTCAACCACAAGCTGCTGGCCCGCTTTGACATGGCAGGTGGGACTTGGAGTTAAGTTAGGAGGTAGGATATAGGGGGGTAGGGATTTACTTTGACTTGGCAGGTAGCAAGTAGGAAGACTTTACACACACATGGCACTTTCATACACACATAGACACTTGCTACACAAATACACACACATGGCACTTTCATACATACACACACATACACTTACATACACAAATACACACGCATACACACATACACTCGCACGCAGTGTGCGCGTGCCACACTGTGCTGCGTGCTTCAGCCGCTTGCATCCAGCCTCAGTCAGTCAGCAGAGGAGGCCTCTGCCCTGAACGGCTGTGGCCTTGCTGCTGCTCGATGTGATGGCAGCAGTGGGGGGAGGGCTGTTGCAACGGTGATTGCCCTGAGTGCCGAGTTGGACAGAAATGCGCTGATCAGGCCGCTGAAGAGGGCGACGCTGACTCAGGTAAGGTTGAGATTAGGCGCGGGTGTGAGTTTGAGTTTGTATCCGCCAGTTTGTATGTGGGTGTGCGTCTGAGTATGTATGTCCTAAATAGGTGTGGATTTCAGTTTGTTTTTGCCGGTTTGTATGTGGGTGTGGGTCTGAGTATGTTTGTGCCGGTGTAACTTGGTATTTGGGTGTGGTTATGAGTGTGAATGTGCCGGTTTGTAAATGGGCGCGAATTGAATGTACGCGTGTGAGTGAGGTAGAGCATGTGGGCACTGCTGGTGCAGGTAGGACATAGTTATGTGCTTTCAAGTTTTGTTACGCTTAATCTTGTAGATTTACGGCTGTTTGTGGCTGACGACTCCTTTGTTTGCCCTACCGCATAAAGATTGCTCTATTCCTAAACGCCCTCCCAGCTTGCATCTTGCTTGCAGCTCCATAACAGCTTTGTTTGCGTCAGCACGACACATTGCCTTTGCCGCTTTGAAGCACCTGTAGTACCCTACCAACGCCATACACGCACACACAGCAGGTGTTTGAGCCAGGTACAGAAGGAGGGCCTAGCAGCAGATCCTTTGCGCTGAGCCTGCTGGGATCTTTGGATGCTCTGCCTGCTTTGCCTGGACTGGAACAGGCTGTACAGACACAGCAGGTGTGTGTAAGTCTTTTGAGTTTTTGTATCCTTTGCCCTCTTTGCCTGGAATGGAGCAAGCTGTACAGATGCAGCAGGTGTGGGTGTTTGTGCCTTTGGGTCTTTGGATGCTCTGCCCGCTTTACCTGGACTAGAACAGGCTGTACAGACGCAGCAGGTGTGTGTGTGTGTGTGTGTGTGTGTGTTTGTGTGTATGTGTGTTTGAAGGGGTTTGGGAAACCTTAAATCAGACCTCAGGCTGGTCTGAGTATGTGTGTTTAGATCAGTATGTGCAGGCACATTTGGCTTACTGTGTTGGAAATAAAATTTGAGCTGGAGCACCAGCTACTTGATTTGGCTCACAGCACTGCTTTTTTCTAAGACAACCCTCTCAGGTCCTCTGGCTGTATTAGCTACATAGCTTAATTCTTTATGGGTGCTGTGAATGTCGAGCAGTGTCTCCAGTAACTCCAAAACCGTGGAGCAGATGTTTTGTACGGCTGCAGCGTCCTACTGTAAGGACACCACACAGCCTGCATCACCTGCGTACCACTTTGCCATCTTGATTTGGCACAGAGCTTGCCCCTCCAAAAAAGGTCTTCTGCTCTGCAGACAGCTTGCGCCTCCTCCACTCCTCTACTATCCCACAGGCCCTCAAAGCCCGCATCACCTTGCCTGAAGAGCTGCAGCAGCTGCTCCAAAGAGTGTGTGGCATGAGCCCCGCTGCCCGCGCACGTGCCCTCTCCGCCCTCCAACGCTCCCTACGCACCCGTTGGCACGAGATCTACGTCCAGCTCCCCTCAACACCCCCACCCCTGCTAGGCACGCTACTGCAGCCACAGGGCCTCCATGGCAGCACCGCCCGCGGTAGCAGGAATGATGTCGGTGATGGGGGCGGCGGTGAGGTTGCAGCTGAAATTATAGGAGCAGGGGGATCAGCAAGAGGAGTGGGAGCTGAGGTGCGCAGTGACGTTGTGCGCTGTGCGTGGAGGTTGGCAGCGTTGGCTGCAGAGCTGTCTCCGGAGGAAGGGGGGCAAAGCACGGAAGGTAAGTGCTGAAGGCTGTGGAGCGTGGAGAGCACACGGCTATCGGGATGCCTTGCACCTGTGTGTGTATGTGTGTGTGTGTGTGTGTGTGTGTGTGTGTGTGTGCAGCTGCGTGTGGGCCTGGTCCATTTCTTTGCAAGCTTCTCAAAATTAAAGGCCTGCGTTCTCATGCATGTGCATCGCTGTCAAGGATTGTTGTGAAAGTAATAGCGATTGCTGTGACGGTGATACCCATGATTGCTGTGAAAGCGATGCCATTGATTGCTGTGACGGTCATACCAAAAACTGCTGTATAAATGATGCCAATGATTGCTGTGACGCTGATACGAATAATTGCTGTAAAAGTTATGCCATTGATTGCTGTGACAGCGATACCAATGACAGCTGTGGAGGATACACCACTGATTGCTGTGTGACGGTGCAACCAATGACAGCTGTGGAAGTGATGCCATTGATTGCTGTGACGGTGATACTGTTAATTGCATGGTGGGATTGACGCATTGTATGTTGTTAAGAGGGGCTGCCTCTAGAAGAGGGGGGAAAGGTTGGTGAGTGAGATTGTGTGATGTGAAATAACGCAGCAAGTTTTTGGAAGCCTGTTAAGACAATATAACTAATCCTTTGAGGACAACGTATTGTGTCAAACTGCTTGCAACTTTTATAGCTGTGGTCAAAGGAAACGTACACACACACAAACGCGCACACATGTGCACACACACACACACACACACAAACAAACACATACACACACACACACACACACACACACACACACACACACACACACGCACACACACGTGCGCACACGCACACACACACTCTCAAGCACACACATACACACACATTGCCTGAACAGGGAACGACTGTACCTTGGCCAGAATTGCTGGCAGGCTGCTTGCCGCTGCTGCTGCTGGGGCTTCCAAGAAGATGCATAGCCTCAGCATTGGATGCCCGCAGGTGGCAGTGAGCGCTGGGGCTGCTCTCCTATCGGCTGGTGTGTGTGCTTGTTCTTGTTTGTACAGCATGCAACTATGTGCACAACCGTGTGCTTGCATGTTCACACATGCACACACAAACGCAAATACAGACGCACTCACACACACAGACACACACAAGCAAACGCAGATACACAAGCATGCACACATGCACGCAAACACACACAGACACAGACACAGACACACTCACGCGCACACACGCACACACACACACACACAGACCCAGAAACACATGCAGACACCCACACCCATACACACACCAACTGACACATTGTATACTGGATGTGGTTGGGTTTGTGGGAGGTTTGCAGGTGAGGATGTGGATGTGGGTGAATGTATGTGTTTTTGAAGCGTGTGTGACTGTGTAGATAGAAAGTGTGTGCCTGTGTGCACGTGTCAAATACAATCGTCCTAGCAGCTCATTGAGAGCGCACACAAACCTGTCAAATTACGGCTATGGACGGAATGCACAAGCACACAGTACATTTTTTACACACAATCTATAAGAAGTGCCAAACACACGCGCACATACACAAACACATACATACACACACACATACACACACATAAACCTTTGCACTAACACTACAGGGACAGACAGCTCCTCCAAGCACGCCACGGGCCCCTCCTCCATTCCTCTGTCAGTTGCAGGAACCACCGGACGTCGCCGCAGCAGCACTAGCTCTCAATCCCATGCCGGTGAGAGGGGCTCAGTTCTCAACACACACACATATGTGTGCACATACCTGCACACAAACACACACAAACACATGCACGCACGCAAGCACACACACACACACACATGCTTGCACGCGCACACACACACACACGTACACACACAAACACACATGCATGCATGCGTGCACACACACACATACACACACACACACACACACACAGCAACCGCCGCTGCAGCCGCGGCTGGCACTGTTGGTGCTGGAGGGGGGCCAGGGGAAGTCGGTTTAGGCCTAGGACTAGGGTTTTCTGTGGGTCTTCCCATGCTGGTGCGAGTGCTGGAGCTCCTGGACGGATGCTTGGTGGACGTGGAGAGCACGTGCGTCATTGCTGCGGCACAGAGGGCGGCAAGGTATGTACTTGCAGGAGAAAATAAGGAATGCAAGGTTGTGTATTTGCAGTGGACAAGAAGGAAATGCAAGGCGTGTATTTGCAGGAGAAAATAAGGAATGCAAGGTTGTGTTATTGCAAGGGACAGGAAGGAAATGCAAGGCATGTATTTGCAGGAGAGAAAAAGGAATGCAAGGTTGTGTTCTTGCAAGGGACAAGAAGGAAATGCAAGGCATGTATTTGCAAGAGAAAATATGGAATGCAAGGTTGTTTCTTGCAAGGGACAAGAAGGAAATGCAAGGCATGTACTTGCAAGAAAAAATAAGGAATGCAAGGTTGTGTTCTTGCAGCGGACAAGAAAGGAATGCAAGGCACATATCACACACTTACACACACATATAGGGCCTTGCTCGGCACAAAACCTGGCGCCGACGCTCTGGCCGCCCTTCAAGCGCTGGAAAGTGGACAGGAGGTAAAACCAACTACCAAGGCGGGGGCCAAAGCGGCTGCAGCAGCGGCAGCGGCGGCGGCAGCCGCGGCAGCCGCTCAAGACGGCCCTGATGACTGTCCACCTCCCTTAAGAGCATCCACCCACTTGTCCGTGTACGCACGCCATGCTACCAGTGAGGTGCGTGCAGGTTGTGTAGTTACTCAGGATTACATCCATAATCCATACCCGTTGTATACGACCGCATGCATGGTAACTTTTATGCTAAAAACGCCGCACAAGCACCATATGTACTTGCATTTGTGGAATGGTTTGTAGCTTCGTTCAAGGGTAGCTCCTTGTGTCCTTCATCTCAATTTCACATACAAGCTTGTATGTGAAATTGATATTGCATTTACGACAGGTTCTTGTAATAGGGGAATTAGAAACCCACCTTAAAAAGCATTTCAAAAAAAAAGGAATAAGTATATGATAGGATTTACATGAATTTAAAAAGCAAAGGTTAACAAATGGCAACCTAGTTCATGACGAGAGTGCTTCCCTGTCTGCGTACGTTTATTCTTTTCTGGCTATTTAGGGGTGTGAAACGACAAAAAATACCATGCAGAGAACAACCGCTCCCACATTTCTCAATTAAAGGAATGGAGCCGCTTTGGTACCAGGTACCGTGAAGGTTTTCACCCCAAAGAGAACGAAAAATAACAAGATATTGGCACTAACGAAGATGCTGTCGCTACAAACTAAATGCGCGATTCGAGCAGCACTGCCTTGTGGAGTTTTTCGCCACACAAAGTTGGGGTTTAAGCGTTTTACTTTCTGTCAAGTTTTCAGTGTTCTACATTCTCTCAAGTTTTGTGATGTGTGGCCGTATACCGCGATTGTAACAGCTACCTGTGAGAGAGTGCAAGTGACATTGTGCAAGCTGGCTTTAGAAATACCGCCTGTGCGCATTTGACTTCATAAGCAGCCTTCAGTTTCACAACTATGCGTTGATGGAGAAAGTGCTTAAATGCCAGTGCCAGTTCTCCAGTAGGTTATTCGAGTTGCCACACCCACGTTTGTCTTGTACTGGCGTGTAGATGTCGAGAAAGAGCTTGTTTCCATTCTCTGCCTTTTGTGCCTACCTTAAGCCGTTCAAATTCCGTCTTCACACTTGATGTAAGCTGTCTCCGTTGAAACCTTCCTCCCGTTGTGATTTAATTTTGATCTTGATCTGCTTGAGTATGTGCGTGAGTATTTATTATTTGATTTGATGCGTTAGTAATTATTGTTCGAAAAGATGCAAGTAGTTGTTATTTGAGTAGGTGTGTGAGCAATTATTGTGAAAAGGTGTGTGAGCAATTATTATGAGAAGGTGCGTAAATTAATGTTACGAATAATGAACCATCACCCTGCCAAATTTTACCTTGACGTGCATGACCCTGCCAAATTTCACCTTGACGTGCATGTGCCTGCGTCCACTTTTCAAACAGGAGGAGGCCAATCCCACCCCACCCCCTCGCCCACACCCAGCCAACCTTTCAGACCCCAGCCTTTGGTCCTGCACGACCCCCTTAAGTACCCCAGCCCCTGCAGACATTAGCAGCCTAGGCTTTGTTACCAGCACCCCAACAGCAACCCGCGGTCCCGTAGACTTTGGGAGCGCCAGTGCAGTGGGAGTGGAGCTCAGCCACGAAGTTTGGCTGTGCCGTGTAGCTGCTGCCTTGATCACGCACTGCAGGGACCCTCTGTTGCTGATGCTCCATGGCATCGTGCGGCTCAAGGTGGGTTTGCGAGGATAAGGACTGGCTGTTCTCGAGGGGGTGTTAGGGGTGAGGGTTAAATGTGTACGTGCAGGGGCCGGTGGGTGCTGACAGATCAGGGTGTACCGCTTATGTGTAGTTTATGTGTGCTCGTGCGGGCAATTTAGTTGCATTTGTACAGCTTGAGTTGCCTACCTCAATTGATCCGGGTCGATTTTGTGGCGCAACCGCTCTCATTCGTCTTAACACCTTGCCACGCCCAATCAGTGACAGCGACGAATCGTGTGACTAAGTTGGTTGACAGTTGAGAGTTTCTGTTTGTCTTGTTCAATAAGCTGGATGTGCTAGTCTTATTGACAATTTGGGTTTATTATTATGTCTCTGCTGTGAAAGTGGTTTGACCTGAACGCCTCTTTCAAATTCTTGCTGCACTTAGTGATTGCTGTTCACCAAAATGAAATACGCACATCTCCACCCCCCAGAATTCCCTGGCAGAGCTTCTGATGCCCAAAATATTGCATCACCTGCTGCTGCATCCTAACTACAAAGTCTCAGTTTGCATAACTGTAACACGCACATACCCATCTGCCGATCCAAATCGCACAGGCTTCCCTGCCAGAGTTGCTGATGCCTGAGATCTTGCGCCACCTGCTGCGGTATTCTATACTAAATGTCAGCGCGCATAACTGTAACACACCCACGCCCATTTGCGGCACCTTTGTTGTACAGGCTTCCCTGGCGGAGCTGCTGATGCCTGAGATCCTGCGCCACCTGCTGCTGCATGCCAGCCACCATGACACATTACTGCCGGTGGTGCTGTCAGAGCATTTGGTGAGAGGCATTGGCCATAACTTTCCATCATTTTGTCCCCGATAACGCTATATGCTATATGCATTGACGCATCTGTGTGGTCTGTATATGCTGCGACAATACTTGATCGCTGATGTAAGGTGTCCCATGTTGCAGCGCCTGTGTGGCTTGAAAGTCCTCTGACGTGCAGCTTATTTGAAGAGTGCCATTACAGTGCATGAAGTCAGGGACCTAAGCCTATATTGTTCTGAATCACCAAGCTAGGCAAACAGCCTGTAAACAGCTTGACTTGTACAGCCTTTTTAAACGTAAATGTACTCACACACTGATGTTTTGTCGATCACACGTAAGTAGGGCTGACCAGAGCCATATATGTTACGGTGTATGTACGGCATTTTCGGCAGGGACATCACCACATTTACAATCACATACGGTGGTGTATATATTATTGTGACCAACCTACACGTAAGACAGCTTGAAGGCAGCCTTGTAGGTATCACAAAACCAAAGTACTCATGCATCGACTGCTTACATGTAATGCTCTGTGCGTGCAGGCAAAGCACGTCTTAGAGCCTGCTGCTGCCAGCACCATCAATGTGCAGCACCCTGCTGACAGCAGCCCGACACACATGCACATCCTCGGTGAGCAAGGTGGGCTCTCACATCAAAAGAGTATGTGTGTGTGTATATGTGTGTGTGTGTATGTGTGTGTGTGTGTGTGTGTGTGTGTGCAGCTACCTCCTCCTCCCTGATACAAGCACACACTCTTGATGGGGCATTGAAAAGCTGGAATTATTTTACAGTGCTGTGTTATCTTACGTGCAAGTCAAAAGGGTTTGTGAAATCCCCCTGCACTTGTCAATCACGAGTCAATGTTTGCTTTAGATCCTGCAGTGCTTTAGATCCTGCAGTCCGAGAAGAACATAAAACATTGTTGAACTTGTTCCAAGCAAATAATGAAATTGCGCGTCACGTAGTTATTCCGCTTAGTTGAATCCAGATGGACCTGGTCTGGTGGCTACAACTGATTGACAAAGAATTAAAGCGTTGATTATGTGTGACATGCGTCACAACACAACTAACACAACGCTCATCCCCTCTGCGTTAATATGCGATGGAGATATGAGTGCCATCTATCAAGCATTATACCATCTCATTCAGTACTGACTGAAACCGGTATTTATTTGGCGATGACTTAAACTGAGCAAACCAAATACTCAACCCTTTGCCTTCAGACGCCATGAACGTGGATGGTGACGATGACGAAGACCTGGAGACAGATCCAGATGCCCTTCCCGGCCAAACGGCACCGCCCAAACCTGCAACCCTCTCCACACACCCCACACCTGCCCTCGGCCAAGCTTCAGTCAGAGTGCGTCAAGATGGCAGCGTGGCTAGAGGCAGCTCCCAGGGAGGGGGTGTAACTGCCTTGAGTCGCCCACACCAGCGCGCTGTGCGTTTGGTGGTGTCGTGCTTAGAGGAGTTGCGGTGGCTGCACACACGCGAGGTGGGTGGGGTGGGGGCAGCACAGCAAGCGCTGTGTTTTGGAGGTGTTGCATGTTATTGGTGCTGTCGATGACAAGTGCGGTATTTCAGAGGTGCTGTGTTGTGCAGGTGGTGTGTTTTAGAAGGTAGTGTTGGGCTGCACACATCACAGAACTCCAACCCACAGTCGCCGCGGATGTGTTTGCTGGTGTGGGACCTGGGCGTAGAGCTGCAATGGCTGCACAGGAACAGATTTGAGTACGGACATTTCAACAGGCATGCATGCTTTGTACATCCATTTCGAAAGCGCACAATGGTGTCGCAATGCGCTAGTCATTTTGAACTGGCAGTGGAAGGTTGCCAATACAATATGCAGCACTGTGCCAAGCATTACATTTTGAGCACCAACATTACAACACTGTGCCAAGCATTACATTTTGAGCACCAGCCGTGTGATGTACCTACAGCATGAACTATGATGTTCAGGACTGTGTACCATAACTGTGTGTCAGCACCAAAAACACCCTGGTACGCCTTTGCTTTTTTACTCAAGTTGCAGGAGGCTGTTAAGTATATTCTCCTGAGAGTCACGGGTAAATTTTAAGCCTTTGGCCCAAATTGACCCCCCCCCACCACCCCTCTTCCCGCCCCCCCACACTAACAAAAAAGGTGCCAGTCTGCTCAGAATTAAAGCAGCTGTCTGCCTGCACAGTCCTCATGTCAATTAATCCAATGCTTGAAGAGTTATAGGGCGGAAACTGGTTTGCGCACGCTCTTGCACTGACCACCTGTTTTGTGCACAAATCCAGCCAAAACCATTGCCAAAGCACTTTTTTACTTCGTTCGTGCAACTTATGCACAATGTTATACGTGAACTGCATGTTTAAAATTAATTGCTATTAAGTTCTATTTCGCTTGCATCGTGAGATGCATAGGGCTCTGTCATTATTACCAAGGAATAAAAAGAATCGTTAAAACGGATAGCCCAGAACATAACCAGCATCATTGAAGCGAGAAAGTACGTGGGTTTAATTGCAAAATCTGGCGGAAATTGTTGTAAGGCAGCGGGGTCCCAAAAGTCAAACGCAAAAAGGCGCGTGTCAAACGTACGCCCCCAATCAATGACGGCTGCCCCGACAACGAGTCCCCAAGCCAGAGATACGACGTGCGCTTTCATGAAACTCAACAGGGTCGATGAAAAGGTCACAAAGGTGCGGGAGAGAAGGAAGTAAGAGTCAGTGGCAAGTTCAAAAGCGAGTGCCCCGCCGTGTACAAGCCAGGTTGCAGCCTCCTCCATCA
>Ga0307968_1004883_pt1 | contig 10836 bp, 10 predicted proteins | sample OrgLakmetagen650_FD_201834 | JGI IMG/M metagenome (GOLD analysis project Ga0307968, IMG submission 201834) | Saline water microbial communities from Organic Lake, Antarctica - #650 | ecosystem: Environmental > Aquatic > Non-marine Saline and Alkaline > Saline | place: Antarctica: Organic Lake... | reverse complement strand
CACGTTTCTCACGTTATCACACACACGCTAAACTTTGCATGGAAAAACACATGCGCGCACACATACACATACACATACACATACACATACACATACACATACACACTCCCATACACACTCACATACACATGACACACTCACATGCACATACATGCGCACATAGGTACACCTGCACACAGCACACAGGGGTGACTGACGACCAACATGTCTGAGGTCAGCGATGAGGATCTAGGCAATCTGTCGGACACCGATATTATTTAAGATGGAGCTCCCACATGCTCTTGAGCACACGCATGTGCACATGCGCACGCACATGCACATTCACGCCACACACACGCACATGCAGGGGCGTAACCAACACATTTGAAATCGACGACGAGGAGGTAGGAAACCTGCTGGACATCACCATAGGCCACGACGGCACCAGCACGTGCCCTTCTTGGCACCTAGACCATGTCGTGATCCTGAACACCAAGACGGAGCAGAAGTACTTCTTCCTGTGCAGGTTGGTGCAGACGCATCTGTCATTCATTCTCGGTAGGCATGCACAGGCAAAGGTTTGCAAACTAAGGCGCGCATCCAAGCAACTCCTCTCATGCAAGGTAGTTGACACAGCCGTCCTTCAGGATTCACTACTGGACAGGCTATGTACTGGATGGACAGGCTATGTACTGGATGGACAGGCTATGTACTGGACAGGCTATGTACTGGATGGACAGGCTATGTACTGGACAGGCAAATGTGTGCTTGAGGACACCGTGCTCACGTCCATTCATTTGAATCAAAGTTTTGTCGCAGTGCAGCCTTCTCGATGAGCTAAACGTTATAAGATACTCGTGTCGTGATGTTTTTTGCGGACTGCGGACCTCACAGCAAGAGGCTGGCAGCAAATCAATGTAGACAAGGAGATTAAAGTTAAGTATGGGTACGTCGGAGTTACAATTAATACGGCTAGAGCAGTGATAGCATGTGCTAGCCATGGCAACTAGCCACTGTGTGTGCGGGAGAGCAATGGCGTGTTCTCAAGTGCATCCCATTAAGTTGCTGCCCACATGTCCGCTGTCGCCTACCTCACCTGTCCTTTGTGTTGTGTGGATACATTTATGTGTATATAGATTCATGTATCGCACAACATACAGATATATCATCTGTCAGTGCTGATGCCTCCCTCACCTGTCCTTTGTGTTGCGTGGATAATTTATGTGTATATGGATTTATGTATCGCACAACATACAGATATATCATCTGTCAGTGCTGATGCCTCCCTCTCCTGTCCTTTGTGTTGCGTGGATATATTTATGTGTGTGTGGATATATGTATCGCACAACATACAGAAATGGCATTTGTCGCATTACCCGTTTAGCATTTCACTTTGATCCAGCCCTCACAGTGCAATATCTGACCAGTGAGTTTCCTGAGCATTGTGGTACTTGGCCGATGCTCTTCCTAGCAATTTTTCACATGGCCAATGTTCTTGCTAGCATTGTTTCACTTGGCCGATGTTCCTTCGATGGTCCATGCCTCCTTATTTATTATTTAGATTGTGCTGGCGTACGTGCTCGCTTCATGCATAGACAAGATATGAGACCTCCTTGTATGTTTCGTTAGATCGTGCAGGCGTACGTGCTAATCATTGTCGGTCTTGGACAATGTTCTTTCTAAGCATTGTCTGTCTTGGCCACTTGCAGGAAGTGGTTTGATGCACGCATAGGCGACGGCTTGATTGAACGCACCCTTCCAGCCAGTCGCGATGCAGGTACTCCCATGTGTCCATTTTTTGTTTGATGAGCTTGTGAAATCAGCGTGTCTGGTGAGCTTGTGAAACCAGCGTGTCTGATGAGCGTGGTAAACCAGCGTATAACCATTGCCATGGTGGCTGAAAACCTTGATCACGTGCACCCAGCAAGCTGCTGCTTCCTGGTTCCTTTACAATGATTTGTTGAATGATTTAAAATGTAGTTGGCCATTGCTGTTGCTAATAAAGGAGGTCAGATTCCAATTACGCATCCAAATGCATTTGCATTTGACAATCTTGCAGTCGCAGCCGTTATTGCTTGCCAACCCATTCCTACTGTACAGACAGCACGTGGTGCTGCCCTGTAATAGCACACCTGTTTCAGCTGAACAGACAGCACGTGGTGCTGCCCTGTAAATCTTTACCTGTTTCAACGGAACAGAAAGCACGTGGTGCTGCCCTGTAAATCTTCACCTGTTTCAGCTGAACAGACAGCACGTGGTGCTGCCCTGTAACAGCACAACTGTTTCTGCTGAACAGAAAGCACGTGGTGCCGCCCTGAAAAAGCACACCTAAAATATTTATGCTGTACAGAAAGCATGTCTCACTTGAAATATTTATGCTGCCCTGTAGAGGCAAGCACGCCAATGAACAGCACACTTGATGTGCTTACAAATAGGCTTGGCGAGAGCTTGCTTTGATATTGAAAGCGGTCTCAATGCCAGCGCAGGCTTATAATTTATTTGGTACCCTGAACCAGTTCAATTCGACTTCCTGTGTCAATTATGTCAATTATCAATTTTGTGTTAGTTCTGTGTCAATTCAATGTCAATTGTGTGTCAACGTTCTTACACAGGCTCCATGACGGCGTACACCATCAAGGTCACAACAGCGGACGTGCGCGGGGCGTCAACAGATGCTGGTGAGAATTGACTAGCACGTGTGCCTCGTGCCTCTAAACTGTTCAAGACGCGTGCTACATAAGCAAGCAGCACAAGGTGCGTTAGTCGCCAACATGCCATTAAAAATGACTTTTTTGCTTGCCTTGTGCCTCTGAATTGTTCAAAACGTGTGCTACGTAAGCAAGCAGCACATGGTGCGTTAGTCGCCAACATGCCATTAAAAATGACTTTTTTGCTTGCCTTGTGCCTCTGAATTGTTCAAAACGTGTGCTACGTAGGCAAGCAGCACGTGGTGCGTTAGTCGCCATTATGCCATTAAAAATGACTTTTTTGCTTGCCTTGTGCCTCTAAACTGTTCAAAACGTGTGCTACATAAGCAAGCAGCACAAGGTGCGTTGGTCGCCAACATGCCACAAAAACTACTTTTTTGCTTGCCTTGTGCCTCTAAACTGTTCAAAACGTGTGCTACATAAGCAAGCAGCACAAGGTGCGTTGGGTGTCGACAGATGCCAGTGAGATCTTTTTTACATAAGCAAGCAGCACGTGGTGCGTTGGGTGTCGACAGATGCCAGTGAGATTTTTTTTTCACGTATGCCTCGTGCCACAGAATGGGTAGTTGCATTTGCTTTCCAACTTACGTACGAAAACAAAAGTGCTTGGCTCTTAAATACACGGCATATGCATGGCGTGCGTGCATATCTTTGATTTTTGATAAGAATCGGCTGCCTTCTTGATCCAGACAGAGTTTCTTACCACCGTTTCTACTCAGCATTGAAGCAAAGCGTAGCACAATTCCAGCTTATGTCATGCTTAATTGCTTTTGATTGTCTGGAAGGCGTAAGACGTATTAGTATGTTTAAGACGATCCTGCTTGCTGAATGCATCCGGTAGCTGGCCCTGACGCAGGACTTAATTCTTATTTCAAGACAGAGTCCGTGCACTTATGACGTGGTAAAAAATAACCTTTTTTATTCATGTCGTGTATTGGATATGGTGATAAAATGGCATATCACGTTCTTGTCATAATGTCTGCTGCATGCAGATGTGTATGTGGCGCTCAACGGCAGAAAAACTTGCCTTCTCTTTCACGTCATATGTGGTAATATATGGCTGTTCTTGTTATAATGTCTGCTGCATGCAGATGTGTATGTGGCGCTCAACGGCAGAAAAACTCACCTTCTCTTTCACTTCATATGTGGTAATAAATGGCTGTTCTTGTAATAATGTCTGCTGCATGCAGATGTGTATGTGGCGCTCAACGGCAGAAAAACTCACCTTCTCTTTCACGTCATATGTGGTAATAAATGGCTGTTCTTGTTATAATGTCTGCCGCATGCAAATGTGTATGTGGCGCTCAACGGCAGAAAAACTCACCTTCTTATTGACGTCATATGTGGTAATTAATGGCTGCTCTTGTAATAATGTCTGCTGCATGCAGATGTATATGTGGCGCTCAACGGCAAAAAAGGCTCCACACCCATCACAGTGCTGCCCTCTCAGCCTGAAAACTTTGAGCGCGGCATCACTGACACTTTCAGGTCTGCAGTCCCTGTGTGCACATGTTGCTGGTAGGGTGTAAATGCCACTTGCATGGTACACGTGGGAATGGAATTTAGCCTGAGAACTTTGAGTGCGGCATCACTGACACTTTCAGCAGTCCCTGTGTGCACATGTTGCTGGTAGGGTGTAAAATGCCACTTGCATGGTACACACGGGAATGGAATGTCGTGGCATCACGGACACTTTCAGCTCTTCCTGTGGACGTGTTGCCTTGTTGTGTAAAATGCCACATGCATAGGGTTGGCCAGAACCGTTTATATACACCGTATTTGACCGTATATTTGGTGATTTCCCTGCCAAAAACACTGTATACACACCGTATATATATGGTTCTGGCCAACCCTACACATGCATGATATGTACAGGGATGCAGTTACGCGGCATCACTGACACTTTCAGTCTGCCGTCCCTGTGTGCACACATTGCTGTAGGGTATGAAATGCCTAGGGTTGGCCATAACCATATATATACGGTTTATATACGGAATTTTTGGCAGGGAAATCACCAATTAAACGGTCATATACGGTGTATATATACGGTTTTGACCAACCCGAGAAATGCCACTTGCATGATGCGTGCAGGGGTGAGTTTGTGTGGCATATTTGACATGTTCAGGTCTACAGTCCCTGTGTGCTGTGTATACATAGGGTTGGCCAGAACCGTATATACACACCGTATATGACCGTATGTATGGTGATTTCCATGCCAAATATACCGTATATACACCGTATATACCTATAAATGTATGGTTCTGGCCAAACCTATGTATACGTCCCTGGGCTATTGTGGACACAAAGCATGTGTAGGGTTGGCCAGAACCGTCTATGCACACCGTATATGACCTTATGTATGGTGATCTCCCTGCCTAAAGCGCCGTATTTACACCGTATATACCTGTAATTGTATGGTTCTGGCCAACCCTATGTATACACAAATTGCCATCAAGTGTAGCATGCCACTTGAATTATACATACGTAGGTTTGGCCAGAACCGTATATATACGTATATATACACCGTATATTTGGTATATTTGGTGATTTTCAAGCCAAAAATACCGTATGTACACCGTATTTATATGGTTCTGGCCAACCCTATTACAGTTGCAACATTATGCGGCATAACTGACTGCTTTCATTCCCTGTGTGCAATGCGCGTCGTGCCTCAAACTTGTAGGGTTGGCCAGAACCATATATATATATATATATATATACGGTGTAAATAGGCGCTTTTAGGCAGGAAGATCACCAAATATACGGTCATATATGGTGTATATATACAGTTCTGGCCAACCCTATATATATAAATATACGGTGTAAATACGGTACTTTAGGCAGGGAGATCACCAAATATACGGTCATATACGGTGTATGTATACGCTTCTGGCCAACCCTACAAACTTGACATGCTAGTTGTTTGAGATGTAAAGCATCAAGAACAGGAGCGCGGAATAATCCCTTCTGTTACCTGATGTGAGTGCGGTGCAAACCCTGACCTACTTTCCATCAACTCTCATGCAGTCACAACCTGCCTCTTTTCAGGCTGCTATTACCTGATGTGGGTGCGGAGCAAACCCTGACTTTTTGCCAGTTATGCTTTGTGCTACGCATCGACTCTCAAGCATTAACGCTTTGCGCTGCCCCTCAGGCTGCTGCTGCCTGATGTGGGTGCATTGCAAACCCTGACCTTGTGCTGCCACTCGTGCTTTGTACTTTCCATCAACTCTTATGCAATCACAATCTGCCTCGCTTCAAAATGCTGCTGCCTGGCATGGGTACCGTGCAGACCCCAACTATTAACTGCTCATGCTTTGAACTCACTTCCACTCTCAAGCATTAACACTTTGCTGTGCCCCTCTGGCTGCTTCTTCATGATGTAGGTACCGTGCAAACCCCAACTATAAATTGCTCATGCTTTGAACTCACTTCCACTCTCAAGCTTTAACACTTTGCCGTGCCCCTCAGGCTGCTTCTTCATGATGTAGGTGCCGTGCAATCCCTCACAATGGCCACATACGTAGGGTTGGCCAGAACCATATATATACGGTCTATATACGGTATTTTTGGCAGGGAAATTACCAAATATACGGTCATATACGGTGTATGTATACGGTTCTGGCCAACCCTACACATACGTTTTGTACCTGTTGCATATGCTCACATGCTCTACTCTCTGTCCACACTGCACTGCCTCTCAGGCTGCTTCTTCCTGACGTGGGTGAGGTGCAAACCCTCACGGTTGGCCACAACAACAGTGGCCAGGGCCCTGAGTGGTGCATGGAGATGGCCGAAGTGCGCAGCTTAAGTTTGTGTGTGTGTATGTGTGTGTGTGTGTGTGCGTGTGTGTATGTGTGTGTGTGTGAGTGTGTGTGTGTGTGTGCTTAGTTTGTATGAGGTACTTCTAAGGGAATGGGTTCTTGTGTTTTATGTGATGCTGCTACTTATGCATTTAAGGTTCTCACACACACACTCTCTCTCCCTCTCTCTCTCTCCCTCTCTCTCTCTCTCTCTCTCTCTCTCTCTCTCTCTCTCTCTCTCTCTCGTACAAACAGTACTACTTTCACTTTCTCACATACACACACTCTCACATACTCTATATCTTTCTCCCACATATACACTATCTTGCAAACATACAGTACTACTCCCACTTTCTCACATACACACTCTCACATACATACTATTTCTCACACATACACACTCTCTCACATACATACAGTACTACTCACACCTCCTTTCTCACACACACTCTCATATACATACTCCATCTCTTTCTCACACATACACACTCTCTTACATACATACAGTACCACTGCATGTGTGCCCCTGAACACACTTGCATGTGCACGGTCATTGCAGATGGGGCTGCAGGTAGTCTGGGGTATTTGAAACCCTTTCATGTGCAAAATGATAAGCACGCTCCTCACCCATAAACACCATCAATTCAAATACATTTAAACACGTACCCCCTCCACACAAAAACACACACGCTCTCTCTCTCACACACACACACACACACACACACACACACACACACACACACACACTCTTACACTTCCACATTGATACAGGTCAGCACAGATGACGCTGCCGGTGCCAAAGGGGCCAAATACTGGTTTTCCTGCCACAAGTGGTTTGGCACAGGCCCGGAGGCAGAGGGTATGCTGGAGAGGACGCTTACAGTCAGCAAAGAGGATCCACGCAAGTTCATGGCCGAATACAAGGTATTTGTGTGTTGTTGTCACTCTTTCGCGGTGGAGGAGCTTTACGGTACTCGGTACCAAAGTGGCTCCTTTTCCTTAATTACTGTGTGGAGTGGTCTTCACTGCCTGCGTAGATTTTCTCTTTCTTTCTCCTTTTTGTTGTTGTCACTCTTGATTGTGCAACGCACGCCTGATAGCAAATGTGAATGATGCATTGTTTGAAAGGGGGTTGTCTGCAGTATCAAGTTGAGTATACGGTGATTTGGCTGATAATATGTTTGCACGCTTGAAAGGCCAGCATGGACATGAATGCTGGTGTCAGTCTTTATTGCGCGATGTCCATGTGAAGAGCAAACATGGATGATGCGTCACCTGTGAGCAAATTTGTTAGCATGCTTGAAAAGCGGGCATGGACGTGCATGCTGGTGTCAGTCTTTATTGCGCGATGTTCATGTGAAGAGCAAACCTAAATGATGCGTTACCTGTGAGCAAATTTGTTTGCATGCTTGAAAGGCCGGCATGGACATGTATGCTGGTGTCAGTCTTTATTGCGCGATGTTCATGTGAAAAGCAAACCTAAATGATGCGTCACCTTGTTGAGCAAATTTGTTTGCACGCTTGAAAGGCTGGCATGGACGTGCGTGCTGGTGTCAGTCTTGATTGCGCGATGTCCGTGTGAAGTGCAAACATGGATGATGCGTCACCTTGTTGAGCAAATGTTCTGCAGCCTAAAGCTGAGTACACAGTTGGTGGGTTTCAGAGTGACTTGCATGCTTGAACTGCTAATGTGGATGAGACATTTTTCGTAAGGAGGACCTATCCAATGCAGTGGCTGAGTCCACAGTTGGTGGGTTTGCTGTCATTGGTATGAACACAACGGCACATCAGCTGCACCATATGTGCAGACGCTGCAGCACCACACACTCTGTCACATCCTACACTACGTGACACTCCAGTGTCCCTATCTCCTTGATTTGTCATTGAAAAGAAAAGAAGGCCAGCGCGGGGGCGTGCGTGCGTGCATGTGTGTGTTTGTGTGTGCGCATGTGCGTGAGCGCGAATGTGTGTGCGCTTGAGCACATTTGCGTGAGCGCATGTGTGTGTGTGTGTGTGTGTGTGTGTGTGTTTGTGTGTGTGTGTGTGTGTGTGTGGTTTTGCATGAGCGCATATGAGTGTATGTGCGTGTGCGGCGGTATCACAGCTTGCATGAAATAGGGAAAAACGTGGTGTGACACAGAGTTTCATTGTCTGCTTCATGTTTGTGACACAGGTCACCTTCCATACCTCCATGGAGCACATTTGCGTGAGCGCATATGTAGGTTTGGCCAGAACCATATATAAACGGTGTATATACGGTATTTTTAGCAGGGAATTAACCAAATATACGGTCATATACGGTGTATTTATACGGTTCTGGCCAACCCTACGCATATGTGTGTATATTCGTGTGCGGCGGTATCACAGGTGGCATGTAAGATGTAAAGACTCCATTGTCTATATCACCATTGTGTACATCATGTCGTTCACACAGGTCGCCTTCCATACCTCCATGGAGCGCGGGGCCGGCACAGATGCCAACATATCCTTCCGGCTGTGTGGTGAGAAAGGAGAGAGCGAGCTGCAGCGTGTGGTTGCACCCAGGGAGGCGTTTGAGAGGGGCACTGTGGACAAGCTCACATTCAAGGGGTGTGTGTGTGAGCTGTGGCCTGCGTGCATTCAGTGAAATGTACACTGGCATGTTGCTTTTATTCAAAAGGAGAATTTGTGCCACATCTGTCTAGTCCCTCGCAAACGCAGCCATATTGCAGCACCCTGTCTGCAGCATGCAATACCTGGGCAAGCTCGCCACATCTGTCCAGTCCCTCGCAAACGCAGCCATATTGCAACACCCTGTCTGCAGCATGCAATACCTGGGCAAGCTCAACAAGATGGTGCTGCAGCACGACAACTCAGGCCCCAGCCCTGAATGGCACCTGTTCAAGGCTGTGGTTACTTGCTCCAAGGATGACAGTGAGACCACCTTTATGTGCAACAAATGGATAGAGTCCAAGGTGTGTTTTGCGCTTACTTGTCTGCGTGTGTTTGGGGTGTGTGGTGCGCGTATGTACTGTAATTCGATGTCCTGACCTTGTGTGCAAGAAGTGGATTATGCCCAAGGTGCCGTTTTGCCTAATTTGTGTGGGTGTGTGTGGAAGGAGAGGGGAGAGGGTATTGGCTGTGCATCGAATGCAGTGTCTTTAGCTCCGAAACTGGTCCGAAACGTGGTCACTCTTATGTGCAACAAACGTGGTCACTCTTATGTGCAACAAATGTGACTCTTATGTGCAACAAACGTGGTCACTCTTATGTGCAACACATGTGACTCTTTTGTGCAACAAACGTGGTCACTCTTATGTGCAACAAATGTGACTCTTATGTGCAACAAACGTGGTCACTCTTATGTGCAACACACGTGGTCACTCTTATGTGCAACAAACGCGGTTACTCTTATGTGCATCAAATGTGACTCTTATGTGCAACAAACGTGGTCACTCTTATGTGCAACAAACGTGGTCACTCTTATGTGCAACACACGTGGTCACTCTTATGTGCAACAAACGTGGTCACTCTTATGTGCAACAAATGTGACTCTTATGTGCAACAAATGAATTGAGGCCAAATTGTGTCTCGCTGTGCTTATTCCGTTGTGTTTATTTCAGGTGTGTGGGGTGTGTGTGCACGTGTGTGTGTGTGTGTGTGTGTGTGTGTGTATGCTATTCTTTGCTTGCCATAACCACACATGCGACCAGTGCGTTAAGTGCAAGGCGTATGTTGTAAGCCAGTTGTTGATGTTACTGTGCATAAATACCCATGAATCTGCTCCTTTAACAACTCCTTTCCCCATCTGTCTGCACTTTATGTTCTTGTGTACACTAACACTGTCCTGTGTGCCTGCACTATCAATAGTCCTGTGTGCTCTAACAACTCCTTTCCCCATATGTCTGCACTAATCGTTCTTGTGTACACTAACGCTGTCCTGTGTGCCTGCACTATCAATGGTCCTGTGTGCACTAACAACTCCTTTCCCCATATGTCTGCACTCATCGTTCATGTGTACACTAACAATTGTCCTGTGTGCCTGCACTATCAATAGTCCTGTGTGCACTAACAACTCCTTTCCCCATCTGTCTGCACTTAATGTTCTTGTGTACACTAACACTGTCCTGTGTGCCTGCACTATCAATAGTCCTGTGTGCACTAACAACTCCTTTCCCCATCTGTCTGCACTTAATGTTCTTGTGTACACCAACACTGTCCTGTGCCTGCACTATTAATAGTCCTGTGTGCACTAACAACTCCTTTCCCCATCTGTCTACACTTGAATGTTCTTGTGTACACTAACACTGTCCTGTGTGCCTGCACTATCAATGGTCCCGTGTGCACTAACAACTCCTTTCCCCATC
>Ga0307968_1004882_pt1:0-2500 | contig 10836 bp, 14 predicted proteins | sample OrgLakmetagen650_FD_201834 | JGI IMG/M metagenome (GOLD analysis project Ga0307968, IMG submission 201834) | Saline water microbial communities from Organic Lake, Antarctica - #650 | ecosystem: Environmental > Aquatic > Non-marine Saline and Alkaline > Saline | place: Antarctica: Organic... | reverse complement strand
CCTATCTAAACATACCGTAACCATCATCATAATTCTCATAAAGTTTCTAGAAATTGTTTACAAATCTGGAAGAGAAAGGGGCGAGTGAGCTCGCTTATACAGACACATCACAATCAAATCTTGCGTTCATTCTTCTCACTGCTACTGCTAAACTACATCTAGAAAAAAAACGGGAAAAATCAATCGAATCAGACTCAAGATAGGACAACTAGCAAATAAATTACATGGTGCTACTCTCCCCTCTCCTCTCAATTTAACAACCAACTCAAGAACGCGTGTCAGCGAAATAGGGACATATTAACTCAACAGACTCAAGTTTGCAAGAGTTTGTGCACACAACTCACACTCAGTTAACGGACAAACACAAGCGCCAAGGAAGCACACACGCAGGTGCTGTGCAACATAAGGTAGCACCTCAACAGGCATCTGATGAGGTTTGTTCTAGAAAGCCACCCACATACATCCTTTAGAACCAAGGGAAGGTCATGGCCTCCACCATAGCTTCACTGCCCCAGATGTGCTCTGTCAGGACCTGAAGAGAATGATGTTATTAAATGAAAAGTCAGGACGTGGAGAGGATGTTGTACATGACGGATGAGGCGGAAATGGAATGATTGATAATGGAAGTAACTCAGAGTCAGGTTGTGGAGAGATCGTCAGTGACAAATGGAATGAGGTGAGAATCTGAGGAGAATAGTAATAAAAGTAATCACACACACACACCACACACACACACTCACTTGCACGTACGCACGCACACACACATACCCACAAACACACATGCAAGCACGCACGTACACACACATACACATGTGTGCATGCACAGACACACTCACACAAAATATCAGGCACCATGCACACCCACCTGCGCGGATGCACTACCAGCTGCGATGGCACCCCACACCCCAAGAGGCAAGCCCAAAGCAAGGAGTACAGCAGCAGAGGCAGTGGCCAGCTGAGGCTTCATTACTGTGGAGGGTACACCGTTGTCTAGCCGCATGCTGGCGTCGTTTACTACCTGCTCAGTGGCCTGCGAAGGAGAGGATGTGTGTGTGTGTGTATGTGTGTGTGTGTGTGTATATTCTTGTGTGTTTGCATACATGTGCGCTTGAGTGTGCTCTGTTTATGAATATGACACCAAACACCTCCTTAGGCAACGTGGCTTCTCATGCTCTCCACTTTTCAAGGCAATCAAAACAAACAGGTTCCCTTTCAGATGTTAAAAAGACTAGTATCGATTGTAAGTACTTGACGTTGCAAGTGTAAGTGTACAAGCATTGTAAGTAGATGACGTTGTGCTCATGAACTCAGCACCCTCTGTTCATATAGAGTTGGCCAGCACTGTATATGTATTTAACTGTATATTTGGTTATTTTCCTGCCTTCAATTCCGTATATACACCGTATTTATATGTGCTTCTGGCCAAACCTCTAAAAATGATGGCCCCATTTCTAATTTTGCTTACCACTTCAAAGAGCCCTTCTCCAATTCTAGAGAAACACACATTCCCCTTTCAAACCCTGCAACGACTAAAACCAAGACATATTGCGCTTACCAGCTTGCTGTTTTTTGGCAAAAGACACAATTCTCCTTATTAGTGTTGCAACAGTTTGAACTAAGACAAAAAGACATATTGCGCTTACCAGCTTGCCGCTTCTTGGCAAAAGACACAATTCTCCTTATAGGTGTCGCAACAGTTTGAACCAAGACAAAAAGTCAGCTTACCAGCTTGCCGCTGAACACAGCACCCTCCATAGAAGCCAGATACTTTTGCTTAGTGTAGTCGCCAGCTAGATAGAAGTTGGAGATGGGGGTCTTCTGGCTTGGCCTGCAATTAGCCGAGAGGGACAGAGGGGGCGCATTAGTGCAGATCTGAAATAATATGTTACTCAAAATGCGGCCAATCAGTGAGTCATGCGTGCGTGTGTACGTGCATGTGTGTATATGTGAGATGCATGCGTGCGAAAAAGAATGTAGTGGTCAATCACAAGAGAGCAGAAGTGGGAAATGGAAACATCAGCTTTATTCAGGCTTGAGCTATGCAGAGGACATGGCAGATCAGCGAGATGCATATTTTTGAACATTAGGTTTTTCACACTGAGAGAGCGGAAGGGGGTAAGGTTGCAATAATACAGTGAAGGGGGGTGATATGACGGCTGTAGGGCATAAGGCAGAGTATGCTATGGGTGATATAATCAGTGTTGTGAACTTTACGGTTGACGCCGTCAACCGTCATTTGAGGGTCAGGCGTAATTTGCGGTTTTGACCGTCAGAAACTAATCACCAGGCGTAATTTACGGTGATTTTAATTTTTGACGTCTAACGGTCGGCTTTACGGTTATTTACGGTGTGAAACCGTCAGGAATTAGTTATTTACGGTGGGAAACCGTCAGGAATTAGTAATTTACGGTGGGAAACCGTCAGCAGCTGGCCAGGCCGGGCCAGGCTCGACTGACTCAGGGCCACAGGGCCACACGAGCCCTCTTGGCCTGATTACCGG
>Ga0307968_1004880_pt1 | contig 10838 bp, 14 predicted proteins | sample OrgLakmetagen650_FD_201834 | JGI IMG/M metagenome (GOLD analysis project Ga0307968, IMG submission 201834) | Saline water microbial communities from Organic Lake, Antarctica - #650 | ecosystem: Environmental > Aquatic > Non-marine Saline and Alkaline > Saline | place: Antarctica: Organic Lake... | reverse complement strand
CAGGTTGGGGGGGGGTGGAGCGGGAGGGGATCAAGTAATAGGGGGGGAACACGCGGGACCGTCAAGAGGGTTCCATCATCACTACCAAGGCTTTGGAGGATGCTTGCTGGAAGGGGGTAGCGCTGGGATGATGCCTGACAGGAACTTTCAAGCAAATGCAGGTGGAGGGTGGGGAGGAGGGGGGTGGGGAGGTCTGCCACTGCAGCCTGTCTTGCAAGGCCCTAGCCTACCGGGAGCAGCAGGCAGGCAACAGGAGGAAGCGTCAGGTGCGCACATAGGTGTATGTGTGCGCGTCTCAATATATCATTAATAGGGTTGGCCAAAACCATACATTTATAGGTTTATACGGTGTACATAGGGTATAATTAGCAGGGAAATCACCTTACATACAGTCATATACGGTGCAGATATACGGTTCTGGCCAACCCTAATCATTAAAAGCCAATGGATGCACTTTTGTGACCATTCTCACATACATACACACATACATACATGCCTAAGTACATGCATATACCTAAATCAATCCAATTGATGAGGATGTGCCAATTGGCTGGGCTGGAGCTGAGGAATCGAAATCTGATTTTCGTTTTTTAATGAGGGTGGCCCGGGAAGTTTCTGCACCCTATTTAACACCATAGCCCCAAAGCATATCTTCCCAGATTCAACTGAACGCCATTTATAAGCCTTCAATGACAGGTCTCTAAGTATGCAGTTGTACTGGGGATGGACACCACATACAAACAACTAGTTCATATTATGTCTTGCATATCTGCCATACATAGCAATTCCTACTTCTGCTAAAAGGGGAGGCGGGAATGAGCTTCATTCACACGTCAGCCGCTGCACGGAACGCGCACGGTTCAATACCACACAGACGGTGATGGAGGGTCGCGGCATAGAACTAGGAGAGGTTTCAAGCAAACCTGCATCACACAAACACACTATGCAAAACACAGGACAAGCACTGCCTGCTGGAGGATCACTTGGGCATGGGCTTGCTGGAGCTGCATCAGGCCACAGCGGTCATCCTCACCCTTTGGTTTCAAGTGCTGGGCCCACTGCCTTTGGGCTGGGCTTAAAGGGAGGAATACCTTTAGGCCACATGGGGGGGCCGCCCCCCCGCCCCTTCCACTCATCCTTCCCAGCAGCGGCTGGACCTCGCCCCCCCACAGCTACCCACAAGTGGGTGCGTCCAGAGCTGGCGGCAGCTGCGGCGGCTGCAGGAGTCGGGGTGGAGGAGATGGAGCAACAGCAGCAGCAACAGACGCAGCAGCAGAAGGTGAGGGGCGGCAGAGGTTAGGGTGCAAGGGCCCGTGCATGCCATGGCTGAGGGGAAGAATTATGTTGTGAAGTAGAAGACTTGAATAAATTTGTATCAGATAGCGCCAGTAAGCCAGTGGGTTTTCTCAGCTGTTGTGAAACGAAAAAGTGAATCTTATATGTCAGTTATAGACTTGGGGAGCACGAGGAAGCATCGTTGGAAATATTTTTGCTCCACTTAAATGAAAAAAGTTTTGCTCCACTTTAATGCTCCGATCGTACCGCACGCAGAATGCGGAGCTCCAGCGTAAACTTGCCATCATTGCCCAGAAGCGTGAGGAGCAGGCGAGGGCAAAGGCCATCGCAGAAGCTGCGTCAGAAGGAGGAGGAAACGGAGGGGTGGGGTCTGCAGGTGCAGCCGTGGCACCGCAGCTTGCAAGTCAGCAGCGTGCTGCTGCAGACCCTGCTGCTGCACCCAAATCGACTCCAAAACCAGCTCCAGCGCCTGCTCCCAGGCCGACTCCCCCTCCCGCCCTAGCTGCAAAGCAGCTGGACCCCCAGCAGCTGCTGCTGCAGAAGCAGGAGGAATACATGGACCAGCTGCGCAAGATGATTGCCATCAAGGAGGCGGAGCAGAAGGCCAAAGGTGTGTTGTTGTAGGTTGTTGCTTTTGAAGCTGGCACATGCCAGGATTGCAGTGCCTACAGGGCGTTGCCAAGGTCTGCACGTGGTTGTGAATTGCAGATCATTGGGTGGTCAGAAGAAGGAGGGGAGCATTGAACATTGTTGCATTTGGTGTGCAGGGTGTAGGCATATGAGTGAAAAGTGCGTGTGTTGCTCTGTCGACAAGTCTGGACGAGCCTCAAAGTGGGTAAGGCTTGCCTAAACAGGCCCTAGATGCAGTACATACTTGTGAATTAGTTAATGGAACTTACACGAAATAAGTCTGGTCTGGGTTAAACCAAACCGTACATACAGAAATACAGCGTATTTTGATATGCCATATAAGTCATACGGTGTAACCATACTGAAAATTTCCCACTGTGGGAGCCCACATATGATCGTTCAAGGGTTTTGGCAGACCGTGTATATACGGCGTACATGCGATCTGTATTTGGTAAAACAGTATATATACGCCGTATTTATGTATGGTTGTTGTGTGGCTAGAGGCGACCTTCAAGTGACCTGCGATGCCACAAAAATTCTACTTTTTGCCATTGCCTTCTGTTTATTAACTTTTTTGTTCTTTTGGATGTTCTTTAGGGTATTACTTTTAATGATGGGGCCTCAGGTTTTGCAGCAGCAAGTGGTTCAGCCGCAAGTGGCTCAGTAGCAGAAGTAGAAGTAGCAGCGAGTGGCGCAGTAGCAGAAGTAGAAGTAGCAGCGAGTGGCTCAGTAGCAGATGCAGATGTGGCAGCGAGTGGCTCAGTAGCAGAAGTAGATGTAGCAGCGAGTGGCGCAGTAGCAGATGCAGATGTGGCAGCAGGCAGAGGAGGCATTAAAGGAGATGAAGGAGCAAAAGAGGAGGGGAAAGGCGTCATTCTGGAAAGAATTGCAGCTGGTGATTGAAGATCACAAGGGGGAGAGGCTTTGCTGGTTGCAGTGCATCAAAGAGGGGGTGGGGTATGAGAGGCTGCTGAGCACTTTAAACCCAGGGGGGTAAGCCAGAGACCATTTTAAGGCGTCAGTGTGCAAGGGGGTCAGGCAGCAGCAGGGGCAGAGGGGCCTGACCTGAACTCAAGATAGACATTATAGAACGTATGCAGAAACTGTGTTGCATGGGCATGTTATCTTGCCCTTATCAGGGAAATCTTTGCAATATGCATGGTATGTGGCACACAGTGATGTTGGTGGCTGTTTAATTTTTAAACCTTTGGGCAAGCCTAGCTCCCTACCATTCATTTGTTGGGTAAAAGATTGAGTCATGCGTACACAGCTCTTCAAGAGCTGCAATACGTCTCCTCTACGAAACAATAATGAGTGAATCTAACTTCCCTCATACAGAGTGGCGTAAATACAGTATAAAAATACCTTGTCTGGTTAGGGCCAACCCAAAATTGAAATTTTTGGTCGTTCCTATAGGAATGGTAAGTACCTGCAAATGATGTTAAGGCAACAAAGGTTAATAAGGTATGTGAAGGAACGTTTATGGTATGTAAGGAATTATATATGGTATCTAAAGGAATTTTTATGATTTCTGGTCAGTCACTAGGGTGCCAGGCAGGGTGTGCTACACCTGTGAAACAAGCTGTGATGTTGCAATGCTTAACTACATCTAAAGCATAAGTTTTGGTTTGGGACCCAAACTGTGCCTCGTTGACGCTGTACTGATGGCCTAGCCTTTTTACCTCGCGGGCTTAAAAAGATACCTTATCCCTCATCAAAAGCTATAAAGCTTAAAAATATTGTCAAAATGTGGCGCTTTTAACTTTTGGCTGCTTTAGGTGATTGCCTGCAAAAAACGTCCCAAAATGAACACCCAGTCTTGTGTGTAGACTTTGCATACACAGGCGACATGGGTAGACCTCGTTGAATCTTGTCTAGTAGCTGGTGCCCCCGTAGTTATGCACCATGTGTATCTCTGGTGCGCTTTGTGATAGGCAATATTGATTGAGTCAAAAAGATGCCTTTCCACTTCCTTTGCGCCCCTACTTTGCGTTTTTGTTGCCTGAAAGAAGATACATGCCATTCACGTTTTCTTCATCCTAGCTAGGCCATAATTGGGCATGCACATCTCCTACTTATACCAATGAGTCATGTAAATAGGGGTCTTGAGAATGACGCTAACAGCCTTTGTATAACTGATATCCAGTTGCTATTCTGCATGGCTTCGTGGTGGGAATGCTGAGCAAATGCCAAATGCACCACAGGAGGAGGACCAGGCTAACAATCAGAGAGTGCGCAGCTTGATTTTGTTCACATTATTGTACTGTTCGATGGGCATAGGTTTAAAGCACAGCGTCTGCATGCTCTCAAGTATGTCTTTACGCAGACACACACATAAACACACACACAGGGCAAGCCAAGGGGGCGCCTTCCAGGCAAAGTACAGAACCCCCTAGCCAACAGCCCTTGCAGCGGCAACTTCCATCGCATCGTGCTCCAGGTGTGCTTGCTTACGAGAGTCTCTGATTGCATTTCCGCCTTGTTGAGAAATAAACAAGCATCGATCTAAGCTGCCAAATGACACTTCCTTTTGGGGTTTATGTCTTCAGGGCTCGGTCCACATCTTGTGTGATATTTTTGCAATCCCACTGTCAAAGCAGACAAACCTGTAGTACTAAATGTTGTCTTACTGCTTTGACAAAATCCAGATGGTGAATTATGATGCTTGAATGCCTCAACTGCAGGGAGGCTCCTTCGCCTTGAGCTCTATGGCTGCAATAGTGAAACTGAAAGCCAGATCGTGTATTCACAAGCCCGGTATCATGACTGCATATTGGCCACTTGCTGTGCTGCTTAAACTACTCAGGTGCATCTGGGAAGAGACCTGGAGTTGCTGAACAAGTGCAAGGAAGGGGGGAAGAGGTAGTCGTAAATGGGTCAGGGAAGCGTGCTCGCTCAGGCGCGCCTGCTCCTCCTTCTCAGCAGCAGCAGCAGCAGCAGCAGCAGCGGCAGCAGCGTGTTGGCCGGCGCCTGCAGCCGGCAGCAGCTGTGCTGCAGAAGCTTGGTCGTAGCAGGGGAGGAGGTGGGATGGGCGGGCTGCCCCTGCCTGATGGCAATGAGTTCTGTGAGGAGCTGGAGCAGTCACAGCAGGTGCGTGCAGTGTGCACAGATTCCGTGCCAGACTTGCCTTTGAAGGTTGGGAGTTGCGCGTTAATTTGTGCTTCAGCCCAGCCAGCATTTGCGCAGATATTTGACAGAACCTGCTTGTTTCTGCTTGAGTGTTGCTGTATCTAATCCTGTGGCTGAAACAAAGGTAGCTGGTCTTGAATCAGTTTCATCTAGCTCCGTCTTGCTCTCAATCTCTCCGCTCTTCCCTCTCACCATCTGTGCCTCACTGCATGTAAGTCCATTCCCGGTCCGCACACAGGAGCATCGAGGAAGACAGCAGCAGCAAGGAGCAGGAGGGGGGTTGGGTGGGAGCTTCATGGAAGATGGCCCTCAAAATCTGCCTACAGAAGGGGAGGGGGTTGAATATGAAAAGCTGCTGCTTCCACAAGGAGAGGGTGCTGCTATGGATCAGCACTTTGGGAAAGGGGAGCCTTACCAGGTACTGTGATTGCCTATTAGGGGTCCTTGGGATTCTTGTAAAAGGATGGGAAAGTACGCGTTAGTTTGTAGATCAAAGTGGTGTAATCAGGGTACATGTTAGGCGAGTGCATCCTCTAAGTACGCGCTACATGGCATATGTAATGTATGTTTGCTCCCAGACTGAGCATCGATGTACTGATGAGAAGGGCAAGGTGTCTGAGCATGGAACTCATTGCTGATGACTCTGGCGGGAGTTATGGAGCTAAAAGGAGGTAATGATTGCGTATAATTGCAGGGCTCCTTGCTGCTCAAGAGAGTACAGTACGGTGATGCCCAGAGCAATCTCCTGATCCCAAAAGACGCTGCGTATGGATACTACTTATATCCCTCCGCTCTTACATTGCAAGCTCTGAATTTGTGCAAACATCGTAATTTAATTTGCATACCTTCACTTAGTCATTATTCCCAACTAGGGTTGGCCAGATCCGTATTCGTATAATGATATGTATTATACGCTACGGTATATACGCCGTATTTTCCAGCCTCCCCCCGCCGTATCCGAATTCCGTATTTCTGTATATACGTATTTATACGGCGTATATACGGCAATATACGGCTTATTTCCGTATATATGCCGTATTCTTGCCGTACTGTTTTGGGCAATTCTAAGCCACAACTGTTCTGGAGTTGGCTGGAGCCAGTGATTGTCTAAAAAGTTACAGATGGGGTGGAGGGGCTGGTATGCAAGCTGAAGTGCATGAAGGGGGGGGAGGGTTGTGGAAAGCTGCTGGGAATAGTGAGCCCTTCAAGGTCAGCAAAGGAGCATGCCACAGAGCGAGGGTGCAGGGGGCATACGTATATACGGTATTTGAAAACCTGACATACGGATCTGGCCAACCCTATTCCCAACGCATAAGATTTCTTCTCACTGAGTTCCTGGGCTCAGCTCACTGAATGCTGATTGAGAAATAAGCATTACAAATGTGCGGACCTTGAATTAGGAATTTCATTTATTCAAGCCTTGCACCCCAGATCAGACGCATCCCAGCATTTGCAATTTTAAACCTCAAAATGTACTCACCCTATGTCACGTATGCAGGAGGAGCTGCGATTTGTAGAGGAGCTGCAGGGAGAGGAGGTGCAGGCTGGGGGTGATTATGGGGAGTATGAGGAAGGGGGGGGTTACAACCCAGACGTGCAGCTGGATGAAGCAGGGTTGTATGGGGATGAGGAGTTAGGCGGATTTGAGGAGCAGGAGGAGCCAGCGACGCAGGTGTGTTTTTGCGTGTGTGTGAGCTTGTGCTGCATGTGTGTGTGGAGTGTGTATGCTTGCATGTGCGTACGCGTTGTAGCTGACCTGAACCTGCTTGGAGTGTGTATGCTTGCTTGTGCGTACGCGTTGTAGCTGACCTGAACCTGCTTCCTCTTAATAACAAACACTGGTATTTGAACTGATATTTTGATGTCTGCCTGGCAAGTCAATGAATAAAAAGGCACAACCAACTAATCCCTGCGTTTTGTCCTTGCACTGCTGCAGAGGGTTCAAGAGGTGATACACTACCCTGAGGATTTTCAAGGCCTAGAGGGTGGGAGCGTGGCAGCCTTGGGGGGGGGAGGAGGTGCTCGAGGCAGGGGCAGCTATGAGTGCGGAGGTAATGGCCAGATTGCTGGGGACAGGAGGGAAAGAGGTAGGGAAGGGGACAGACGGCGGGATGTTCGTCCTCCAGGATCCTCTGCAAGACGACAAACAACCGAGTTTGAGCTGGGCAAGGGTGGAGGGGGTGGGGTGGGAAGAGCCAGCCGGCATAGGGAAAGAGGAAGGGAGGTAAGGGGGGATGCAAAGCCTCATCACCGGAAACGGCACAGGCAAGACGAGGCTGCAGGGGGAATTGAAATGGCAGGGAATGGGGACATGGGCCTTCCGATACACCCACCACCTCAGACGGACCTGCGACAGCAGATTGAAGCAGCACGGAGAGAGCGCGGGTGAGTGCTTGTGGTGAATGGAATGGTTATTGTGTATGAGGAAAAGTACAGGGCAGCTGAGTTGTTCCTGATATGTTTTGGACATGTACTGACCAGGTGCCGTTGCACGACGATTGCACGACAGACAACCGCTCACCTTTAAGATGCACACTATGTATACTTAAGCATATTCAAGACTGGACTTTTGAATTGCTCAATGTTGTGGTTGCCATACATGTTCATGTTATTCCTCATATCAAAATCAATCGTTACTCATCATAGGACTCGATTCCTTTTTCCTGTAGGCACGCGGTTTACGTCTCAGAGAACCGGTTTGAGAACGGGGATCAAAAATTGAATAGGAAGCACCACAAGCGGAGGCGATGATACTCGATGCTCTGCAGCTGATAGAGACAAGTGAAATGGAATAGTTTCCTGTGCGTTCTTGCAACCCAGCATTTCAGCTAATTAATTGGACTGACAAAGACTGTGGGTCAACTTTTTATGAAGTTAAATATGATAATAAATGCAATTGCAAAGGTGCAAAATCATTGTTCTCCATCGTTACTAAAAAAAGAGGTACTCTAGATCTACCTAGTAGCTACCGAGCCGCTACAGGGCAATATCTTTCTCCTCCACAAACGTCGGAAAAGTCAGAGCTGTTGATTGCCGCTTGAATTAACCAGAAATGTGGTTGATTTTGGCCATTGATTCAATTCGCGGTGGGTACCTTTTTCTAGTTGAATTAACGGCAGTAGATCTCCGCTTAAATCAATTGGAGATCAATTTGAGATCAACTGCAGTTGATGGTTTAATCAATTGCGGTTGATTTGTGGTTTATTCAAGCCGCCATTTCTCTAGTTGATACTTAAATCAGGCCTGGTTGATTCAATTTGCGGTAGGTACCTTTTTCTGGTTGAATTAACCGCAGCTGATCTGTGGTTGATTCAAGCCGCCTATTCTCTAGTTCATTCAATCAGATAATACTACGATCGCTTTTGTAAAAACAAAAACGCTCAGCGTACTACGGGCCTTACTGCTTGCATACATTTGGAGGCCTATTTCGTGTGCTGAGTGCTGAGACTCATCTTGATACAAATTTGTCTTTGTTTCTTAGAGTAGTACTAGGTATTGCTGTGCTGGCAGTTTGTGGCACATCAAGCAGCTACGTGCCTCCAAGATGGTGCCGAATGGCTAATTTTTCCTACACATTATTGGTTGATTTGGAATGATTGCAAAGACGCTCGGGCTTTTTTCACGTTTTGCAGTTAATTTGCACTGTGAATCAACCACGTGCTTGAATACAGCAGTTAAATTCTGCTTAAAATAACGGTCAACTTAAAATCAATCTCAGATCAACCACTCCTGCCAGGGCTGCTTGATTGCCGGTTGAATCAACAGTGTGGTTGGATCAAACAAACCAGCAGCTGATTTCTGCTTGAATCAATTATCAACCAGGAATCAATTAGAAATCAACCGTTTCTCATTGATTACTGTTTGAATTAACTGTGTGGTTGAATCAAAGAAACAAGCAGTTGGTTATTGCTTGAATCGATGATCAACCAGGAATCAACCGTTAGAAGTCAATTGTTTCTCATTGATTACTGCTTAAATCAACTGTCTAGTTTAATCAACCAGAACAGCAGTTGATTTCCGCTTGAATCAATGATCAACTATAAATCAACGCTTTTGGTTAAGTTCAACCCCATTGAATCAACAGCTTTGACTTTTCTGACGAAGTGAAACTGATTTTAGGATGATTGCAGGCCAGGCCTAAATCATTGCATTGACAATGTAATCTATTGGTATGGATCAGGATTGAGCGCTAACATAAAAAGTTGAGCTATGCAGCATTCATCAGTCAGAAGAAGAAGGAGAGGAAACACACAAAAGATATCGCCAGCAAAAAGCCGCTATCGAAGAGCTTTCTGTTCGTTTATTATCCTCCAACAAAGAGCCAGAACCTTGCTTGATCCCTCCTAATTAAGGTAAGGTAGATAAGGTAAGGTAAGGGGCAATCTTGCGGTCCCTTGAGACTTGGATGGTTTATAAATTTGGTACATGTAGTTTGACTCTCTGCAAGCGCTGAAATAGAGCCTGCCTGGCCGTCTCATGCTGCCTGCTTATGATGCCCAACATGATGCTTCTAGTTAGGCGCCTGCTGTCATGCTTCTGGTTTCTAGAGCAGGCTTGACTTTCTTCGTGTCTTCTGTGATGCACCAGCACTGCTTCCTTCATAACTCTCTGTGCTCAGACCAAACCTTTCTCTGCTAGTTCTTCAGCCATTTTTAACTCTCCTTTTCTTCTCCATACTAGACCCTTTTATCCGTTTCTTTCTCTTACTCATCATAGACGCTTCCCCTTTTGTTTAGATAGGTATGGTTACAGGTTCTTTCCCAAGCTTCCGCTGAAATGCCCTGCTTTGAGGCATATATAGTGATGTGACCTTACCTTACCTCCTAGTTAATAATTAAAAACGATTAAAGCGCTTGCCAACGGTGTAATGTGATGAGATAAGAAAGGTTTACCAAGAAAGGCCTTTCAAGAAAGGCCTTCATGAAAGGCCTTTCAAGAAAGGCCTTCATGAAAGGCCTTCAAGAAAGGCCTTCAAGAAAGGCCTTTAAGAAAGGCCTTCAAGAAAGGCCTTCTCAATCAAAATGTCATGACGAATCATGGTACCAGCTTAAAACATGGGTTGCAAGTATGGGCCATACCTCCTTTTTTTCTTGGAATCAGACAAGTCTGAGGAGCGAGTTTGTAACAAGAGGACCCAAGAGTCACGAATTAAAAAGCAGGCCTCATGCTGTGCTCTGGTTGTCTAAAGTGTATGGTATTCCTGCTGGGATGTATGTGAGTCAGGTGTGGGGCACAGTGTATCTGAGTGAAGGCAGTAGATTTGGTAGCCAGTTACAGAAGAGGCATTTGTGTTCCTTGAGGCGCATTCTTGGAGTGAAGAACAGCACAGCAAATTGGGCGGTGCTTAGAGAGTGCGGTCAAGAGCCCTTGCAATTTTTCTGGTTCCGTGCTTCCATCAGGTTTTTTAATAGCATGCTTTGATTCCAACAGTGAGACTCGCTCTACGTCGTGTGCTGAAGGCAGATTTGCATCTTGCTTCTTTTAATAGTTCTTGCTGGTCTGCTTAAGTCTCGAATGCGTTCAATGGACTGCAAGGTAGTGCAATGTCCAAACAGAAAATGCTGAGAGCCACACAGGTTCCCATGCAAGAGTTCATTTGCGATTTGCGTTTCAGACATTTGAAGGTACGGAGGGAAGCCAATTTTTCATGTCCTCACGCAGTAAACAAGAAAGCAGTGACGTATCACAAGTGGTGTGGGAGTTCTGAGAGTGGTCCTAGAGGTTCTCCTTTTTCTATCCCCTCCTACTTGTACAAGGATTTGGACAAACATGTGTTGAGGAAT
>Ga0307968_1004879_pt1 | contig 10844 bp, 9 predicted proteins | sample OrgLakmetagen650_FD_201834 | JGI IMG/M metagenome (GOLD analysis project Ga0307968, IMG submission 201834) | Saline water microbial communities from Organic Lake, Antarctica - #650 | ecosystem: Environmental > Aquatic > Non-marine Saline and Alkaline > Saline | place: Antarctica: Organic Lake... | reverse complement strand
CCATGCCCCGATGCCCCCATGCCCCGAGAGCCCTATCAGCCCCCGAGAGTGAAGAGGGGGGCAGTGAGGAGAGGGATGGGGAAGATGATGGTGAGATGATACTTGAGTTAAGAAAGACTAGAAAACCAGTGCCAGTTGATGTACAATGTACAATGGATGACAGAGTTCAGCAGAACCAGACTCAGTATGATAATTCTCAGTGCACTTGGACAAAAACTATGTTAATGTGTTATGGAATGCACCTCTGAGTCCCTTGGTGCGGTTCTGAGGGCCCCTGCGGATTGGTGCGGCAAGCACTGAATTATATATTGAGAGGGGTGCGGATTGGTGCGGACAGGGTAAAAATAACTCTTTTTTTGAGGGGTGCGGAACGAGTACATGTCCCTACGGTATATAAACTCAGCTTCTTTTGCTTCCAATTGCTACAAGCTGTTTTAGACCTGTGCACTAGCGCTGGAAAGTTGGATTTTTGCCTGCCATCACGGTGCCAACCATAGTTCTGTTGTACAATAAATTCCAGGGATGTGTCATACGGTCTTGACCTGTACGCTCGCCTGTACGCTGCCAGGCCTTATGCTGCACAGTTGCTGCTCGCCTTGGGGTCTGGCCACAATTGCGGACGTGCATGGGGGTGCCTGCCGACTTCCTCTTCACGCGCGATTGACATCCCCATCATCAGAAAACTAAACCTAGACGCTGACTAGAGACCCTGGTCTTCAATCAGCGTTTAGTTTTAGTTTTCCCATCGTCCCTGCCCCAAACCTTTGCTTCTTGCTGTATTAATTAGCAGGTATGTGTGTCAACGGCCCAGATGCTAGCTTTCTTGTAATTCTTCTAGGAAAGCTTCAGCTAATTAGCCAGTTCAGTGTTTCTCAAGTTTTTCAGGCGGCTTTCTCTCTGCTCATATCTTTCAGGCAGAGTGTTTGGGAAATGTGTTCGTCTTTCCTGGATGGTTGGCCATGTGTAAATTCCCTGGGAATGTTGGAATGTTCAATACGGTAAAATACGTGTTATTCCAATTCTTTTCCAATATATTATACGGTATTATTATTTTATAAAATAGCATTGGAAGCTCGCTGAAAGGCCGTTTCCGGGGCGGAAATTGCCTGAAAAGCCAAAATTCGGCAAATTTCGCCATGTTTCGCAACCGAAGAATATGGCCTGATTTGTTCAATACGGTAAAATAAGCGTTAAATACGATACGGCGTATTATAAGAATACGCCGTATGACACATTCATGGCACATCCCTGGTAAAATCCATACTATGGTCGGCCAAAACACGGTCGACCAAACCGTACAAGACAGTATTTTGACCGTGTGCCAGAAATTCAGCCCAAAACATTCATCTTTTTGCAACAATTGCTTATTATTTAACTACAGATTACATAAATGACAGTGCTGTCTGACTAAAGAATTTCCATGCAAGCCACTGCTGGGCCCTTCCCCTGAGCTGATTCAGCCTGAACCTAGCCTGGGGGTCGTGCAAGGAAGCATTCCGTGGCGTCAGCACATGAGAGGAGCATGCTGGAGGGGAGAATAGGAGGTTTTGGGGTGGAGAGGCCTCTCTGAGGTTATTTGTGCACTAGCAGTGCCAACTTGGCACCGTACCATACACTGTACAGTACACTGCCGGTAATTACGGTGAGTTCCGGCCCTCCTTAATCGTAATTACTCTGTAAATATTGCGGTGCAGAAAAAAGCGTACTGTACTGTACAGCATACAGTGCATAGACCTGATACTACAACAAGCCAATAGTAAAGGCCTTGTACGTGGGGTGGAGGATGGGTCATAAGAAAATTATGTTTGCCTTGCAGTCACCAGGAGAGCCATCCTTCCTTATTCCCTCGTAAAAGGAATATCCAAATCCTTCCTTTTCATTGAACGCTAAAAAATAGTGTGCACAATATCCAGGAGTTTAGCCCCTTGCTAGAGTCCTAAAGTGGCTTCAGTGGTGGTGAACGAAAGCACGATTAGAGTGAAATGTACATCAGACCAAAGGTGCAAGAAGACATGTAGAACCACATGGACTCAAATTTGCCGACACATTGCAAGCTGAAATGCACAGCAATGAGCACGCAATGGGCCTCAGCCAAGTTACGATTAAGGTACCACACAGGGCATGCTCACAGCTGAAAGGCTCGAGCCTGGACATGAAACAGTTGCCTTGTTTTTGGCGGCACCTTTCTCTCAGTCAGTCCTTTTAGAGGTCAAAAGCATTTAGGATGAAGAACAGCAATCGTTTTTTACACAGCGGGCGAGCGCTAGCAAAGAGAACAGGCACCATGCTGCCGTGTCTTCCAGGCAAGTAGCTTTCGTTGTCTTTTCGCTCGCCTAGATGTTCTAGACGCAAAACCAAATTGAAGCCTGCCTCTTACCTGTATCCTAGCCAAAGCACTGGAAAGACCACCGACTGGGTCTTGGTTCTTGCTGTTGTATTGCGTGGGCAAAGACACCTGCAGCAGCAGCGGAAGCAGCAGCCTTGTTGAAACCAGCATTAGTCGTGTTGATTTACATTACGCATGCTGTCGTGTTGATTTACATTACGCATGCTGTCGTCCTAGAGCAAGTTAAGCTTACGGTGACCCTAGGCACAGTCTTGAGTTACACGATTGTAGTTGAAAGCACTGAAACTGATTCCAAACAGGTAAGAATGGCACCGTACAGATCTTTGCCAGGGGCAGTAGCCGTTGAGAAAATGTAAAGAAAACGAATGGAGAACCCGGCAATTGGGCTCAATGGCAATGAAGGCGCTGGTAGATTGAGAAGCAATTTAAAAGGCCGGTGCTGTAGCGGCAGTGTTGTAACGGTGGTGAGCTGACAACCGCCACAAAGCATTTCTTTTTGGAGAGTACTCATTCCGCGGAAGCTCTTTAGCGACAACTCTTTAACCTAACCCCTGCATCTCCATCCAATGCATTGATACAGTTTCCTTTGACCCGGAATGTACCAACAGGAGCCAGCAAGCACACTCCTCTTCCCATACACAGCCGGTACTATTGGTTTGCGCACCTGCTGGTTGTCGTTCAGGATGACAATCATGTTCTTGTCCAAGAAACCAGCGTGATTCATGGCCTCGTATGCCATGCCACCCGTGATGGCACCGTCTCCAATGACAGCAACCACCTGGAAAGCCAGCGGGAGGCAAAGGAGGTTGGAAATTGCTGTGCTTGTCACATTGGTACAATGCGTGCTGTAGTGGACAGTCAAAGCGAAGCTCTGAAAGCACCCGCACTGAGCCCCTGTGAGGTCTCTTCGTGTGAAACAACTGCATAAGATTGTTTGAGCATGGATTATACTTAATAACTAGAGTGTGTTACGTGAAGGTGCTGTGAGTCTCAAGAACTTGCATACATTGTTTGTGACACAAACATTACGTGGGCATCGGTATCGATTGTGGAGGTGTAATCCATGAAAGCAACGCACTTGCGTATGGGATTTGGCGCATGCACACCTGATTATTCCTGCCCTTGGTATCCCTTCCCACAGCCATACCCAAGCCAGCACTAATTGACGTGGAGCTGTGGCCAGCTCCGAAAGGGTCATACTCACTCTCTGCGCGCTTGGTAAAACCTGGAGGCAGAGAATGATTGGGACCTTAAACAAACATTGCGGCTCTGTGGTGTGCGCTGGAGTGCATGCCTGCAAATTTGAATAATGCTGCGCTCAATAAGCACCTGCTTGCTGTGTGCGCATGTGGTGTGGTATGTGCAAGTACGTACATACATTTGTACCTGTATAAAACACACTAATTACAAGCCGCGTGTCATAAGCCCGCCAGGGCGTCACCAGCAAATATCCTGAACGGTGCAACGCTACATTCAGGTTCCGAGCAACTTCAACCCTCTCTGATGATAAATCGTAATTCAGCATTTTGCTCAGCAATTTTGTTAAGCCAGGTCCGGCGGAACAAAAAATTTCCAGGGCTCCTCAGCTCATCTCAGATCAGCTTCAGCGAGACACAAACCGGCCCAAGTCAAAATCTTGATTATTCAGGAGTACGCCTGCCATGGCACGGGAACCCAACATGCAGCATGCAGGCCGCAATTTACGGTTCACGCGTGAAGGACGTGTTGAGAAGTGCCCAAATGATATATTTTATTGCATGTGTGCGTTGCTGACGATTGCTACGTAATGATTCCGCCAATCAAACCCACTGAAATCCACGAGAACAATACTCTTGGGCTAAAGTAACGGATTCGCTTCGCGATTGGCTGGGATTTCTCTTAATTTCATTTGATTCACATTTATGTCCAAAGCGCATCCGCTCCGCTCCAGTCAGATTAAGCTTGCATGCCTCTGCCCGCCAGCAATCAACCAATGCACGCGGCATAAATCCTCCACCTATAACACGCTAGCTGGGCTTGTCTGCCATTACAGCGCGGAAATCGGCATAAGTTTGCTCGCGGCCCCCCTTTCCCTGCTGAAAATTGCTCAGCAGCACTAAATACTTGCTTGCTTGCCATGCCCCACCCACCCCCCCTTCACCTTGCCTAAAAATGCTCAGCAGCATACACACTATATCTTGCTTGCTTGCGTTCCCTGTCACACCCACCCAACCACCCTCCCTTCACCCTGCAAAACAAATAAATGCTCAGCGCATTATTATACAAATTTTGTACCGGAAGGGCCCTCCCCATATCACGGCTTGTCAGCTACCGAAATAATTCACCAATCTCAAAGGGTGAAGATGTGCAATTACACACGTGCATTAGCGCGCGTATATGTGTGTACACCTTTTTCTATGTGCGTGCATGTGTCTGTGTGCACAAGCGTTACCATCTGTGCGTGTGTGCGCAGGTGTGTGTGCATGTGCGTGCGTCTGTGTGTGTGTGTGTGCGTGTGTGTGTGTGTGTGTGCGCGCGCGTGTGTGCGCGTGTGAGAGAGTGAGAGAGAGAGAGAGAGAGAGGGAGAGGAAGAGGGAGAGGGAGAGAGAGAGAGAGCGTGAGAGAGAGAAAGAGAGCGTGAGAGAGAGAGCGTAAGAGAGAGAGCGTAAGAGAGAGAGAGAGAGAGAGAGAGAGAGAGAGAGAGACAGAGAGAGACAGAGAGAGAGAGAGAGAGAGAGAGAGAGAGACTGAGAGAGAGAGAGAGAGAGAGAGAGAGAGAGAGAGAGAGAGAGAGAGAGAGAGTGAGAGAGAGAGAGAGTGTGTGTGTGTGTGCGCGTGCGTGCGTGCGTGTGTGCGTGTGTGTGTGTGCGTGTGTGTGTGTGTGAGCGTGTGTGCTTCCTCCTCACACATGTCAGAGCACACATACATACCTGACAGGCCATTGGTGGTGCGGATGGTGTTCATTTTGTCGCGACGCCCGGTCATGATCTTGTGCACGTACGCCTGGTGCCCCACGTCCCAGATGAACTTGTCCTCAGGTGCGTTGAACACGTAGTGCATGGCCACGGTCAGCTCCACCACACCCAAGCTGGCACTGAGGTGGCCTCCGGTCTTCGACACGCCATGCACGATTTCGGCGCGCAGCTCCTTGCACAGCTGGCGCAGCTGGGACGTGTTGAAGTTCTTAATGTGGACTGGGTAGTTCACGGTGTCTGTGGGGAGGGCGGACGAGAAAAAATATGCAAGCTCTTGGCCCGGAAAGGTCAGCTTTAAACACTTCTCATTGTAAACAACTATCTTCCTTACCCAGAAGAGGGGTGGGCGGGCCTTGCGTGTCCCAGGCATTAATCTCTTCCGTGGACAATCGAGTGTACTGGCCCTGTGTGCAGGTAACGCAGGAGCAAAGAGCAGATAGCAGCACAAGAGTCGTGTATGCTGCTGTGGAAGTGAGCATTGACGGACTTTGGTGTGTGTGTTGCAGCTGTTTTCCAGCTGCTCAGAAAGCGCTGACTCCCTTTCCCTGATTCTCCAGTCCTGCCGCTTGCTTACGTTGTAATAGTCTGGGTCATCTTCTTCGGTAGGGACGAGCGCGGAAGGGCGCTTCTGTGGTTCCGCGCGTGTCCTTCCACTCCGTCGAGTAACCCTTGCTGCTGCTGCTGCTGGGGGGGCCACTCCAACTGGCTGTGAGCAACAACAGCAGTGACCATGCTCAGCCTAGAGTGAGTGCAGCTGTGGCTGAGAAAGAGGGGAAGGGCAAAAGGACAGATCTCACTCACCCTCGGCTCCAGCACCTTGGAGGTAAGTCTAGAGCTGGCGGGGAGCAACATTATTGTGCCTAATTACACAGCAAACTGCAATTGCTCATAACCTGATGAAACTTAAAATGATTACCTAGTAGAGTTTCCGGAATTTTGAGAGTTTCCCGCCTCATCCCAACGCACGCAACAGAATAAACTAAAGCTGCTACAGTCATGTGTTTGAAACTCTAAACTCTGGCAGGGGGCAGAAAAATTAGCATAGCGTACATCATCATATCACTACAGGAATACACTTCAGTTGCAGTTCGGCACTGCAGCTCTCAAGCATTCAACTAAAGTAACCACTAAAACGCTACTAACACACAGATGTTCTGGCAGGGGTGGCCGATCTTTATGTTATCCTGGCTGGTTGACATTTTATACACTAGGCAAAGGCACACGTTGACACTCATCAATAACTTTTTCCGGAGGGATTTGACTGAGAAAAGGCCTGGAGGTATCCATTTTGCAGCCAGTAGACACCTACTCCCACGCCACTCTATCAAATGGCACCAATTAACTTCAACCTGAAGCTGACGATTAATAATAAGCACCAGAGCTTTGTGATCTAGTTAAGCCACCCGGCATACAAACGAATCAGGGAAAAACGTGCAAGTAGGGCACCTACACCCTAAAAAGATGCATTTCATGGGATTGGCTTATTAATTTGCAAATTTTGCCAACCACTTATTTCATTCCGTTTCTTGTTTAACCTCAACAAACTGGATTACACCGAACGGAAGTGGTTAGCGTGATTGTCAGCAAAGCATGGGGTCACACCACAGCCAGTCGGACACGATTGAATTGCAGGTTTTGAGCTTAGCTGCTGTGTAGTTTACAAAAAGCGACGAACCTGAAAGCTGCACATCAGGGGAGACAAAACCTGCGGCCTACTTTTTTCCTGATCTCTATGCTCCTCTGTTTCTTTTCCTTGGCTTTCAACACGGGTCAGGTCTTTGCAAGCTATGTCCCTTATTTCCTATAGGGGCCAATCAAAGGTCATCGCTTGCTTTTAGTCAAGGTAGTTTCTCAAATTAGGGTTCCGTTTGAATTGAAACTATTTGTTGGGAGCTTGTTTTGGTGTCCCTATTTGCTTGCCCCGCCCCTCCAGTCTTTATCCAGACCATTTTCCTGCCGTGCAGATCCCAGTGTTATCTTGTTATTTGCTGTCTGTAGACCCCGTCTCCTGTTTCCTCCCTCTTTTATCCTAAACAGGAAAAGTACACAGGCAGTGAAAAACCACTCCCCACATTCCTTAAGGAGATGGAGCCACTTTGGTACTAAGTATTGTATAACTCTTCATCTTAAGAGGCTTGGCCTGAACCCTGCTTCTAGTTAGAGTTTGTAATGGTACTGGAAAGGGCACGTCTGGTATGGACAAGTTTAGCAGTGAATCGAGTTGGTTTACAGGGTTTGCAAGGAAAGGCCTTCAGTCAAAGCGTGCGACTGCTCATTTCATGTAGAAAAATCTAGTCTGTTGTGGTGGTGGTGGTGCAAAAAAGTAGAAACTTGCTATGCTCTTGCCTCTGAAAGTAAGGACACATATCTCCTGCGAAGAGACACTGTATGGGGGTGTGTGCAGTGGAAAATAGCTTGCTGTTCATTTTGGACATCATCATCAGCCTCAAACAAATCACAGGTAGGGTAGAACCGTGGGTTCCATGTAGCGGTCTCAAAGCAAGCAAAGGGTGTGGACACGCAATCTGAAATGGGCAACACTGCGAATGACATCTCGTGGAAGGTCTAGGAATATGTACTTGGGAAAGCTGTAGGGAGAACGAGTAGCCAGAGACTTTTTGGGGGGCAGTGCACACCGTCTGTTATAAGTTATAAGTTATAAGTGAGAAATTTGCTGTTTTGCTCTCGTGGCAGCCATCAGAATAGGGTGTCCAAAACTCCAAGTGTCTCTCTCTGAGGTCCGCAACAGCCGCAATGGTCAATGATATTTTTGTCACACACCATGCCCAGGTATTTGAATGTGTCGGTGTAGGATAGTTGCGTGCCGTCATAATAGAGAGGAGGCAGGCGGCTGTCAGACCTGGAGTTGAAACACATCACCTCAGGATTTTATGTGTTCACCATAAAAGATTTCCTGTGGGCATAAACTCTGAGTCTGTTGAGCATGGTCTGCAGCTGGTCATGGACATTGGACAGTAGAGAGGTTAGGCCCTTTTTTAAACGTATCCCATAACGTGAATTCAAAAAAAGTATCTCACGTGCAGAGCTAGCAGCTATAGCAGCCGCTGTCATTCACGGCTACTCTCATGTAGCCACAGATAGCCTAACCTCAATATACCAAATTGAAAAGCAGCTCTCACACCCAAGCCTCCACCACCACCGCATCCAGGGAGATGTCCTCAAATCCAATGCCAAAGCATTCCACCAGTCACCATCGCCCATTCATTTTCACAAAGTCAAATCCCACGCAGTTATTATAGGAAATGAATTTGCTTGCGCTCTTGCCTTAAAATCAATCACAACCTACTCTGACGTTGCGGATACCTCCACCAAAACAGCTGGCCCTGAGAGAAATACCTTCTACAGCATCTACTGGCTTGCAAAAGAATATGAAGTGCACCGAATCATTTAAAATCAACCAAACATAGCCCAGTCACCTACCTCATGGCTCTGGTACCCATCCAATTACCATGACGCCTTGCAAGCACAAATGCACCCTGTCCACAAAGTAGGAAGTGCCAATACCGTAGCAAACTACCGTGAGTACTACCAGACCCGTATCAAAATTGGCACTGCCAATGGAGGCGCCAGCAACGCTTACCCAACAGCGTCCTATGTCCCTATTAAAACCAAGTGCGTCATTACTAATGATAGTATCAAATAAAGAACAGGAATTCTATACATCCAAACGCATGCGATATGGTTTCAGCACTTAATAAGCCTAAATTGCCCCTTCTGCCCTCAACATGCATATCCTTTTTGGATGCCAACACACACACACACACTGAGAGACGCAACTTAGCATGCAGCATGATCTTCAAAGCTCTCAGCAAGACAGGCTCCTCCCTATGATCCTGCTTTGTCTGCATGATGTGTGTAGCTGCAAACGGCTGGCTATGCAAAGTCTTCAGATTTCCGATACAGCTGAAACTATGACTATACCAAAGTGGCTCTTTCCACCCCGCTTCCCAGACAAAAATAGGTTTTCTTCCAGCCGTTCGGATGCTGTACTAGTTGCTCCCATCTCCGCGAAAACTAAAAAGCAACAGACTAGCAATGAAGGGAATGGGGTTCTTAGGAGTGGCAGGGGGCAACTGAGGGAGTCCGGGGCAATTCTACAGCATCACCAGCCGCCACCAGCCGCCACCAGCAGAACCACCTTCTCCAGGCAGCATCGACCCAAAGATCTCAGTATTCTCCATCCAACATGACATTATACTTCAGCGAGATTGAGTACAACTTCTCGCCTTTTCTCCAACTTTCCTTCTCTTTATCTTGTTCCTCTTAGACGTTTCCCCTTTTGTCTAGCTAGGTGTAGTTTCAGGCTTTTTTCAAGCTTCCGCTCAGATGCCCCCTGGGGCATATATAGCGATATAACCTTACCTTACCTTACCTTCTTCAACGTGACATTCACTTCATCGAGGTCGAGTACTGTGAGGACACTAGACCGCAGAGCCAGCTGAGCGCCGCACAGGAACAGCACAAAGGCCTATGCTCCATCCTTCAAGGAGCCTCCATTACCCTCCAGGCTGTCAGATCAAATTACCGTCAATGCAACGTATAAGACTCAGGACGTCTACTAATTGCTCTGTCGCACGATTCGTCGCTGCCACTGATTGGGAGTGAACACCATCCTATTGAGTGTGGGTGGCACCATCTACAACAACACACACTAGAGATTTTTATGGAGCTGGGTCTTGATTCTCAAACAGGTACTAAGAAACTTGCTTCCAAGCTTCATGTTGGTCTCTAGGACACTTCGTCCTAGGCCTATGCATTGCTGGAAAAACTGAGTTCATTCTAACAATTACGCTGCCAAATTTGTCCATACACAGACGTGCCCTTTCCAACACTATTATCGACTGTCGTCAGTGGCCGGTTTCAGGTCAAGCTTGCAACCCTCCTGGTCTCTATTAATTTTTTCTTATTCTGTCGGTGGAGTTATACGGTTCCCAGTACCAAAGTGACTCCTTTTCCTTAATTGTTGTAGGCAGTGATTTTTTCTTATTCTTTTGTTAGTATTCAAATCGACTAGCAACTTGTTCAAACTCTTAACAAATCAAACTTGCCCCCTTTGCCCACAAGTAGACAGTGCCCTGCACATCCTCTCTGGTGCCAACACATACGCAAATAAGGAACATGATCACCGAAAGACACAACTTAGCATGCCACATGATCTTTAAGGCTATCAGCAAAACAGGCTCCTTAGGATCATGCGTTGTCTCCATGGATATAAGCAGCAACGAACGGATGACCATGCAAAATCTCCAGATGTTTGAAACAGCCGAAAGTAGAAATGTTCCCAAATGGCTCTTCGTAAGGTAAGGTAAGGTTACATCACTATATATGCCTCAAAGGGCATCTCAGCGGAAGTTTGGAAAAAGCCTGAAACTAAACCTGGCTAAACAAAAGAAATAGAGGAAACTGATGTATGAAGAAGAGAAAAGTGTATAGAGAAAGAGAACGTTTGTTTTGAAGAAGCGCTAAGAGAAAGCATCAAGGAGAACGAGAACAAAGCTGTCGATAAGTCTCAGGATATGTGT
>Ga0307968_1004877_pt1 | contig 10845 bp, 12 predicted proteins | sample OrgLakmetagen650_FD_201834 | JGI IMG/M metagenome (GOLD analysis project Ga0307968, IMG submission 201834) | Saline water microbial communities from Organic Lake, Antarctica - #650 | ecosystem: Environmental > Aquatic > Non-marine Saline and Alkaline > Saline | place: Antarctica: Organic Lake... | reverse complement strand
CACACACACACACACACACACACACACACACACACACACACACACACACACACACACACACACACACACACACACACACACACACAAGTGCACACAGTTACGATCAAGTGCAGCTCAAACACCCTGTCCCAAGCTCTCTCATATTTACACTGATCCAACCAACGCGTGCCTTGCTCTGTGCGTCCAATCTCCTCCCCCCTTGCAGGAGCAGGCAAGGCTCTGGGAACTTTACCCCCCTCCCACTACATTCCACCCCTGGCAGCTCGAGGCTTGCTTTCATGCCCAGGGCCAACAAAGAACACGCTGCCGCAAGCAGGTAGGGTGCATTGCTCACTAATGTGTGTATGTTGGTGTTTGTGTTTGTGTGTGTCTGTGTACATCCAGCACCGATGACGTGCTCACCACACCTCACATGCGCTCGTGGAACATTACATAATATTGCACACGCAAATATTGGAAATCTGTCAGAAATGACACACGCAACACACAGATCTGCGCCCAGCAGAAGAGGACGGAATTGTAACAGGGGGCCTAGGAGCAGCACTGCTTGTTGTGCAGCAGCAGCTGCTGCTGGTCCTGGGCTGGCTGCCTTTGCTGCCATGTCTACTGCTGCTGCCTCTGGGCCGCCAGTCGGTGCCACCTCCGCAGGTGACTTGCATCGGCATACCTATGCACGTGTTTATGGACAGCACATGCACACGAACACACACACACACATATCACACTCACATGCAGAAAGAGCACAGGCGTACCCTACACATCCACACAAGCACACTCCTAAAAATGCGCACACGCTCATATGCCCAACCACACAATTGCACTTATGAAAATAAACAGTCAAAAATCTCACACGCCCGTACACTGTGTACCTTTCCTGCAGCTGCGCTTGGAGCGGCGGCGCCTGTTTGGTGGTCTGCACACCTGCCTGCTCTCATCACCTCAATAGGTGTGAACGCGGCCTCGCTCTAATCTTCCGTTCTTTTTCATTTTCAGGGTCCTCTTGCATATCTTGTATGCTCTGCTTCAAATCGAAATTATTTCTTATATCACAATCATCACGACAATGAGGGATGTGACGTTGTTGGGTGGTTAGCCTGTCTGTTTTTCACAATCTGATCGCCAAACAAGCCTGCTAGTATGTTGTTGTTTGGATCACACCGTCCCAACAAAGAACAACACAGAGTCGTAAGAACATTTTCTTGACGTGGAGTACCAGACTGTTTGCAATCACCGCTGTTGCTAGTACGAGAATAAAATGTCCCTGATTCAATCCTTTACAGACACCACACATTTTTTCCTTAACATCAATTCACTTTCCTGCGCCACGCACTGTGAGTTGTCCTTACAGGTTACAAACGGCAACAGTTGTGATATGATAGGATATGATAGGCAGCGGGTGTATGCGTGCTCGTCGAATAGAGCACCGTAATGTCTGTCTTCACATACCAATTACAAGGGCTTGATAAAAAAAGTAATTTGAAAAGCACTAGTTATAAACAACCTGGCTGAGGGTCACCCGTATGTGTGATGTATTGGGTATGTTCATACTTTCGTCATGCACAATAAACTTCCATCTTGTGCTTTGCACGTAGGCGTGCTCATCGTGTCATTGGCAGCGGCTGCCTTCCTGCTGTGTGCCATCCCTGCGCTGTGGGCGATGATACGAGTAGCGTACCGCACAGAGGCCGTGCTCCAGCAGGTTTGTGTATAAATGTGTCTTTGTGTGATTCCGTAAAATGCTGCGCTTACTAAAATCTACTCTGGATCCAGTGTTGTTTTCAGATCGAACCAAAATGATTTGTCTGGTACTTTGGAGGAAGTGCTGAATTTGAAAGGTCTAACGTGTAAAGATGAGCAAATGACAAATCAGTGCGCCCACTCAAGCACTGGGATCAGCAAAGCACTCTTTGATCTCTTTTGCATGCAGGTTGAGAAAGAGTTGCCAGAGACAGCTGCACTGATCAGGCTGTCGGGCCTTGAAATGACGGATTGCATGGCCGAAATCACAGGCCTTGGATCTGATCTCAGCTCAGGCGTGCGTTCCACAGCCAACATGGCGACAATGACGGAGGCAAGCGTGAAGCAGGGCGTGCAAAGCATGCAGGTGTGCTTGTGCTTTCTTGTGTGAGTGTGTATGTGTGCATGTGCGTGTGCGTGTGTGTATGTGATTTGTGATTTTCAGCGCTGTTTTGAAATTGATGGCAAACGGATTAGTCGTGGAGCAGGATGCATGGATAAAAAGGAGACGTACTAGTGCATGGCTGCCAAATACGTACGGCTTGTGTATAATGAAATTTGCTAGGTAGGTATTTACACAAATGTATTCATGCAGATTCTTGCAGACAAACAATGCATGGTGGTCCAGTTACAAGACCTCCACTGTTCTGCAGGTGGTCGGTCAGCAAGTCGGTCCAGCTTTAGCGTCACAAGAAAGTCATTCACGTGGTGGGTGGGAACTGCGATCATTATTTCCTGGCCTAGCATGGTTTGATGACTCAGCTGCTGAAGAAGGCTGGAGGCTACGTAGACCTACCTGACTCACACTGTCGTACCTTTGACTTTGTTGTGTTTGTGTTGTCAAAGAAATGGTGAGACTGACTTGTTTTTCACGACTTGCACCATCTTACACTGCCTCGCTTTTCCTCAGAGTTGTTGGAAGCGGAATTACAGCAACGGGCCCAGCTAAACTACACGAAGCCCCTCCTGTCTCAGGTATTGAATATTGACTGCAAGGAGCAGGATGAATTGTTGACCAGACAAGTATGTAATGTACGTGATAGCCGCTGCCCTTGGCCAGAGTGAGTATGAGTGGATCAGGTGTGCACAGATCAAGTGGCAGGGAAATCGCAAGCTAGACATACTTGCAGAACCGCGTTCATAAACAGAACCGCGTTTATAAACACGGCCCTGGACAGCCATAGATGTGCAAGCCCTGTCTGTGTTTTTTCTTATTTTTATAAGCGGCTGCGTCTGTTCACTTCTGCACAAGGTTTTTGCTGTGCATGCCGGCTTCTTTGAATCAATATCAGTGTAACTAGTACTTGCAAACATTTCAAGCTAGACATACTTGCACGAAAAACACTATTTCTGACGCAAGAGAACCCTGCACGCACATTTCGGGTGCTGGCATTGCAGCACACGCAAGGTATTACACTAATTCAACTGTTGCCATGCAGATTGCCCGCTCTGCAGCCTCGACAACCTCAAAAGTGCGTAAGCTGCGCCTAGGCTTGAAGGTGTTTAACCTGGGCGGAGCAGCTAGAGCGGCTCTTAACAGGGCAGCAGTGCAAGTCGCACAAGACTACAGCAGCGGCTATAACGAGCAAGGCTACAATGCTTCTCCCAACAATCTTGACAGCTCTAGCAGCCCGCAGAGTTTGTTTGAGGAGCAGAGTAGTCGTAGTAGTAGCAGCAGAAGTAGTAGTAGCGAAGTAGACAACAACAATAATGGTGTTCGCTCACCGAGTCAGCAACCTCCTTCTCCCCCAGGCCCTTCCATCCCCAACCCTTGAAAGAACGATTCATTCCTTTTCTGTTTGCTGCTGTTGATTGTTTATTTGCTCCTCTTTTTTCTGCGCACGGCTTGCACCGACCCTGTATATCATATTTCATCTCCCTATCTGTTATGTAGCGCAGGCCGAATCGCATGGCTTACAACCCGCCGGATCCTCATTAGTCTCAGTTGTTTCTCTTTTTCTTCTTTCTGTGGGGCTCCGGCTAGTGTGAGCACTAGTTGAGAGCCTTTTCTAATGCACGCTGGTGACCTCCAGTGTAGACTTTTACTTTTTACTATTACTTTTTAGCTTGCAACTGCGTTACATTGGCTACAATGGGGGGAGACCTTCAGCCAGTTTGTTTGGCTGAACGGCTGCTGACTGGTCTGGCCAGCCAAAGAAAGGAAAAAGTCTTAGACTAGTAATCTGCTGAGAGAGGAAATTGTGAACAAGTTGGTTGTTAATTTGTTGCAGCAAACAGGGTCGTGCTGTTGAGAAGTCCTCAGAAAAAGGGGGTAACAAAAATGATAAATATTTTCTCAGCTTACAAACCCGATGGTCTTGGCAAAGTAAAAAAGCATGCACCTCGTTTTGGACATGTTCATCTCCACCAGGGAACGGGTTATGTACGTGAGGTAAGGTGAGGTTACATTGTTACATCGTTATATATGCCACTGGCTACACTGGACAAGTTGATCTCCGCCAGGGCACTGGTTACATATGCGAGATCCACCTTCAAGCCACGCTGCTGCCTCAACTTTCCAAGTAAATGCATGCAAGCGGAGCCTACTGATAGCGCGTAACATGTTCATTACTGAGAAAAAAGATAGCAAATTTGTTTAAACCCTGGGGTTGAATGATAAGTGGCTGGCCAGCTTGACATTTTTGTTGTGTGTGTTGGGATCCACCAGCTTAACGTCTCTCCAAGCAAACACATCTCATCCTATGCTTCAGATCCACAGTAAACTCTTGCATGGGAATAGCACACCCAGTTTGAACAGCTCGTACATGTGACTCACACCCACGCAGTCCATGAAAACGCTCGCTCAGCAATTGTGCAGTCCAGCAGGCTCTTAACTTGAACGAGGCTGTAAGTTGAGATCAGCCTGGACCACCCTCCGCAAAGTTGACACTATTGATATTAAGCAAACTATTGAAAAGCTTGTCTGCTGACCGAACTTTTTTGACTCTGACACCAGTAGAAGGCTTGTCTGCATTCTCGGGGTACAGCCCAGTTAGTGGTAGAAAACTTCACACCTAACGTGCCCTGCAGAAAATGCAAATGAGCGTAGACAGCGAGCAAGAGGTTTCTAGCTCCCTGCCTGCCTGCAAAAATCCAGTACCACAAACTTAGCAGTAGATTTTACCTGATATACGGCTCGATTTATCTCTTAACGAAATAATGGATTAACCTCCCCACCACCGTTTTCCATGACTTCTTGAGCACTTGTTGCCACACTGGCCGTCCTTATTGCTCGGTGTCCCTATTAAGTGTTTCTGTATCAAAGTTCCCAAAACTTGTATCTTCTCATGTCAATCAGCGAAGGCAAGACGTTTACAAATGATTTATTCCAAAATTATGGACTTGATTTTTCTTATATAAACAGTAACCGCATTTGTAACGCGCGTTGACTTTTGCATGTTTAAATTTACAGCCATAGAAACTGTTTGCATGTGTTGTTTTTGATAACAAAGGTGAGAACACACGACGTTAAGCACACATGCAGACGCACATGCACATAAACACACGCATGCACAAACACACACACACACACACACACACACACACGTGCGCACACACACACACACACACACACACACACACACACAAACACACACACACACATAGACACACACGTGCGCGCACGCACACACACACACACACACACACACACACACACACACACACGTGCGCACACACACACACATAGACACACACGTGCGCACACACACACACACACAAACACACACACACACAAACACACACACACACGCGCACACACACACACACGCACACACACACATGCACGAACACACACATGCACACACATACACGCATTCACACACACATCACACACACATCACACACACACAAACACACACACACACACACACACACACACACACACACACACACATGCAAATGCGCATACACGTACAAATAAGCATGCATGCAAATAAACACATCTGCTCCTTTTGACTAACATACATTGCACTTGTACCTTGACGTTTGCTCCACACCTATCCTAGATCCATGGGACTCCAGCTATTGCTAGGTGCTCCTAGCTCCTTTATAAGCAGTGAGCACCAGTAGTCCGTGATGATGAGCGCGGAATACTCTGATTTGCTGGATCGGATAGAAGCCTTGAACACTGCTTTGAGGGCTAAGGAAAAGGAGGCCTGCAGCCTGGGTGTGCGCAACAGTGCCTTGGAGCGGGAGTTGAAACTCAGTGCAGGCGCAGAGCATGAAGTGCTGGTGCTGCAGCAGGTGGGGCAATATTATTTTTGTGTCATGTTCTGACCCATTCACATACATTTCATATGCGTGCTCATGCGCTTGTGCATGGACATCACACACACACACAAACATACACACATACACACACATACACACATTCACACACACACACACAAATACACATATTCACACACACACTCACATTCACGCACAGCGCTTGGCCAAGTCCCACGATGAGCAGGTCAGCCTGTCCGAGGGCCTGCGCAAGTCGCGTGCTGATGGGGCTGCCATGGACAACACGCTCACGCATGTGCAGCAGGAGCTGGCAGCAACCAAGCTACGGCTGTCGGTCACAGAGCAGGAGCTGTCTGACAGGTGTGCTGCGTATGCTGTAGTGGCTGGCCTGTTCTGAATCACAAATGTATGATGCGCATGCAAACGCACTCAGGCAGGGAATCATCTTGGAATATGCACTGTTTGTCAAGATTCAGAACCGGCAGGTTCAGTGCTGTAGGGCTGGCTATGAGACTCGGTAGTTATTGTGGATTGGCAGTGGCCGAGATGGGTGGTCATCCCTGGTAGTCCCTTAGCTTAGCTCTGCAGTGTCTGTGCCTGGTGCTCTTGCTTGTTTGAGGCTCGTATTCCAGTCTCTTTGTGACTTCTTTTCTCCTTCTGGTACTCTGTTGGACCTCTCTGACTGGGGCCTTTTTTGTCTGCCGGTAAAGGAGTTTTACAGAACTCGGTACCAAAGTGGCTTTCTTTTCCTTAATCAATGTAGGGATTGGTTTTCACTGCCTGCGTAGTTTTTCTTTTCTTTCAAGCTAGGTGTACAATGTAATAACTTACTCCGCCTGCGTGGCCTATCAAGTTGCACGACAGTAATAAAGGTGCAAACGACTCTTTGGAGATGTGTTGTTTAAAGGAGCATAAATTGGGTCGGCCAGGACCATATATCTACATTGTGTATGACTGTATGTTTGGTGAGTTTCCTGCCAAAAATACCGTATATATATAGGGTTGGCCAGAACCATATATATACGGTGTATATACGGTATTTTTGGCAGGGAAATCATCGAATATACGGTCATATACGTTGTATATATACGGTTCTGACTAACCCTATATATACACCATCTATATGTATATGGTTCTGGTTAACCCTGAGCATAAAATCTCCTCCACATCACCCAACAGGGTTGGGTCCCTTTCAGCGCGCGTAGCTGCTCTCTAAATGTGCAGCTCTGGTTTGAAGTGCTGGTGTGCAGGCTACCTCCTGTGGATAGCCGCCTTTGTTATTGCTAATTACACCTCCTTCGTTGCAAATTACCGCTCGGTTGCAAATTACGGCGTTCTTGTGTTGGCAGCTGTCGCTTTTTCTGTTACTTTTCACCTCCTTCGCCAATTAAAACTTGCTCGTTGTCCTAACAAGGCTGGATCACTCGCTGCGCTTGAGACCAAAATTGTCCACACACTATTTGCACACGATCAGTATCGCCTGCCACACAGCAGCTTAAACGACTTTGGATCTGTACATCTGTACCTCAAAACGAAACGAAAATCCTTTGCGATAGGAAAGTACAGCGAGCAAGTGCACAACGTAGCAGCTGCAGAAGCAACTATAATTCAGTAACTATTGTACTGTCCTTGCAAGTATGATCTCTCCACAAACAGTCTCTGCACAATCTTGTTCTCAGCACAACCATGTTCCCAGCACAAAGCAGCTGCAAGCACTACAAGCCTACTGCGCATTCGTGCTTGAGGATACACAATCTCCACGGACTCGTGCACACTCATACTATCATATACGCATTTATGTAATACATAATACGTACAAACGCAGATTCTCATACAAACATGACCATGAAGATTTCCAGGACATGACAGCTGCACAACTGCTGCGTACATCCTTAATAATACGCATCTCTCCATAAACACGCCACAGACACACTCGATCGTATGAAACATGAATTTATGCAGGACGCAGCAGCTGCAAGAGCTGCACAGTTACTACGCATCTGTGCTTGAGGCCAAGGAGTCCTCAGTGGCTAGCCTGCAAGGATTGCTTGCCTCAAACCAGGTGGGCACAACAGCGATTAACCATAAGGGTTAGGGTCGGGGTCAGGGCACAGCAGCAATGATGCATTGATACATCACATGTATGGGCCCAGATATCAGACCGCTTTGGCAGCTCACATGTATGTATGTTGCTAGGGTTTAGGGTTAACCCTTAGGCTTAGGGGCTAGCCCTTAACCTAACCCTTCCACACTCTCTCTCTCTCTCTCTCTCTCTCTCTCTTTCTCTCTCTCTCTCTCTGTATCTCTCTATCTCTCTCTCTCTCTCTCTGCTTCTTTCTCTCTGTGTTTTTACATTTCCACACAAAATAGCTCACACAACACGCTTACAGGGCACACTCTAGGAACAGCAAACACACATGCCCTCACAACCATCATGCACATATAAACACACACATGCACAAACTACAGACACGTATGTACGCACACACGCAGCACACACGCATACACCCTCACGCACACACACACACACGTCAACACGCTTGCAGGACACACTCCAGGAACAGCAGCAGCTGTGGGAGGAGCAGCGTGCTGCACTTCAGGACTCTTTGGACATCATGTCATCCAATGCAGGTGTGTGTATATTTTTCTTAATGTAATGTATTTGTGAGAATGCTGCTGGTGTTTGTTAAGTTCCGTGCACCCAAGCGCATATGTGCACGACCATTCGCATCTGCTTCCATCTGCTTTTTTGGACATTATTGAAAAGCGGAACAGAAATTGCTCATCTTCTAACCATTCCCCCAATAGCCCAGCTAAAACCAGATACTTCAATCACTAATACACACACTATCACCTTCACTCACACATACGTATTCACTCCCACTGACATACACATATGTACACATGCACGCACAAGCACAAGGACGTGCTCATATGCCCGTGCTGCATCCCCCCTTTGGCTCTTCTTCTACCACTGATGCCACTGCTGCACCCCCACCACCACAAGTCTAAGCAGGAGGAAGGTTTTTGCAAGCACTCGCACTGGATTCCACTGCTCCCCCCCCCAACACAAGTCTAAACAGGATCGTTGTATGTACTCACACTAAATGCCACTGCTGCCCCACCACCACCTGACTTAGCAGGAGGAAGGTCTTTGTATGCGCCCACTAGCGTTGCACAAAAGCAATGGGGAGGAGGAGGGGGAGGGGCAGAGACTCGGCAGCAGGCAGACTTGGTGCTGTTTTTGGAAAGCAAGGTGCGAATGAGCATGTTACATCTTTATGTATGCGTGCTCTAAACATGTTAATACCATTTGTACATGTAAGCGCCATGAGTCATGCGTCAGGGAAGCAAAGCAAGCAGATTGGGTGCTGTTACTTTGAACAGCAGCCAAGTGTAGTGGGAGGCTAGGCATGAAACGGTGATGTGTGTGTCGATGAATTGAATAAGTAACAACGGATGGTTGTATAGTATAGCCGTGACCCCTTGCAACAAGGGTTGTTAATAAAGAACTGATGACTGCTTGTTTGTTCGGTAAGTTTGCTACGTATTCTTCGGGAGCATATCATGTGCGTAAGGCTGGCCAGAACCATACAATTATATGTATATACGGTGTACATACGGTATCTTTAGCAGCGATGCCAACGTAAATACAGTCATATACAGTGTCTATATATGGTTCTGGCCAACCCTACATGTGCACAATTGTACGGTTGTGCGCTGTTTCTAGGTGTATCCTCTTATTGATTTGTCTTGCCTGCTCCTTTGTGCTCTACCCTGCAACATGGAATACACATTGATGTTGTCTTGCCTGCAGCATGGAATACACATTGATGCTGTCTTGCCTGTAACATGGAATACACACTGATTTTGTCTTGCCTGCAACATGGAATGCACAGTGCCAAAGCTAACAGGTTAACTTCGGTTTGCCGTGTCCGCATCACACCCATTGTCATTCCTCAACATGAAAACACCAGGTGGCAAAGCTGGATAGGGAGAAGCAAAGCCTCATGTCGGAAAAGAGTGACCTCATGCATGAGAAGAGTGACCTTGCCTTGGAGGTGAAGGAGCTCGTGCGTGAGCGGGGCGTACTCCACAGGAGGTTACGGGTGAAAGAGAAGGAGGCTACAAGTGTAAAGATCAGGAGGCTGCAGGTGAAGAGAAGGAGGTCACAGGTGGAAAAAGAAGGAGGTTACGGGTGAAATTAGAAAGGTCACAGGTGACAAGAGAAGGGGGTTACAAGTAGAAAGAGAAGGAGGCTATAGGTGAAGAGAAGGAGGTCACAGGTGAAAAGAGAAGGAGGCTACAGGTGGAGAGAAGGAGGTCACAGGTGAAAAGAGAAGGAATTCATATGTGAAAGAGAACGAGGCTAAGAGTTGAAAGGGAAAGAAGCCACAGGTGAAGACAAGGAGGTCACAGGTGGAAAGAGAAGGAGGCTACAGGTGAAAAAGCTACAGGTGAAAAGAGAAAGAGGTTACGGGTTGTAAGGGAGGCAGGCTACAGGTGAAAAGAGAAGGATGCAGAGAAGGAGGCTACAGGTGGAAAGAAAAAGGCTATAAGTGAAAAAAGAAATCGGTAGAATCGCTTGTTAATTTTAATATATGAGCGGAGCTTGGCAAGGAGGGATTGTTGTTTGGAGGGCTGCGGGTAAAGAAGAGAGAATTCTAAGCCTGGCATAAGCGGACGTATTGAAGCTTGAGTGGGCTGATGTTACAGGAGGCCGCAGGTTAGAATGGAAGTACAACAGCATCATTGTCTGTAAAGTGGTATACGAACGGGAAGATATTTGCACATGTTGCAGGCAAGAAGTAATAGCAATACATTTTCTCCCCCTCTCCCTCTCTCTCTCTCTCTCTCCCTCTCTCTCTCTCTCGCTCT
>Ga0307968_1004875_pt1 | contig 10846 bp, 5 predicted proteins | sample OrgLakmetagen650_FD_201834 | JGI IMG/M metagenome (GOLD analysis project Ga0307968, IMG submission 201834) | Saline water microbial communities from Organic Lake, Antarctica - #650 | ecosystem: Environmental > Aquatic > Non-marine Saline and Alkaline > Saline | place: Antarctica: Organic Lake... | reverse complement strand
GTAGATGGTGTGAGGCAAGGCGCAGGGGGGAGTGCTCAAGGTGCACAGGGGGGTGGTGAGTGCGCAGAGGTGGGTGGTGAGGGTGAAGCGAGGCACATTCATATATACACACAGACACTGTCATTGCACTGCTGAAGAAGTACACTTACACACACACTGTCAGTGCACTGCTGAAGAAGTACACTTACACACACATACTGTCAGTGCACTGCTGAAGAAGTACACTTACACACACACTGTCAGTGCACTGTTGAAGAGGTACACGAACACACACACTGTCAGTGCACGCTGCTGGAAAACCGCACCACCCAGTGGTGTTGTGCGATGCAACGTGAGAGAGCGTTCATAAATATCAGTCACACACGAGAGAGAGAGAGAGAGAGAGAGAGAGAGAGAGAGAGAGAGAGAGAATTGTGAGAGAGCGTACAGAGGTGTAAAAGTATCGACAACTCCAATCTGCTGTTGCTTACCTACAACCACTGACTCACGAGCTCATTTGTACCAACAGCTGCTTTTTAAAATTGAGGAGGTGGTTATTACATGCGACACGTTTGTTTCCTCATGCTGCTACGCTGCTATCAATCATGGGCTCACCCACTTCATGGGGGCCTGTCACTCACATGCACATCCACCAAGTGTACAAGCTGCGTGGTCAAGCCTTCGACCCGCATGTTGGCGCCTCGTACAAACGCACGCAGCCGCTCTGCGGATTCCGGTGCCAGCTCAGCCAGCAAGGACGCAGGCACCTCACCTGTGATACGTTGAAGGCACATTTCAAGAGCATAGAATGCGGAGTCATTGGGAGTACCAACAACCTTGATCTGAATACTTCCAGCTCAGCCAGCAAGGAGACAGGCAACGCACACCTGTGATACATCAAAAGCACACCATAAGAAAGTACGACGTTGGAATATTATCCGTAATCCCCAACTGAGATGCTGAATCTAAATTATGAGTGTCCTAATTACCGAAAGCTTCCTACGCAGCTGGCAGATCTTTTGCACTGCGCAACGCCTCATCAGTCACTGTAGGCTTTTCTGTCTATGCTTGCGGGTAAGTGCATGCGTTGATATGCATGTAGTTGCAGGCTTTCCATGTTGAAATCCATGTAGAATGCGTATGTGTGTGCGTCAATAATTGTGTGCACGTGTGTGTGTGTGTGTATGTAAGCAATTGTGTGTGTTTCCCCTACCTGCTGCCTCAGCTGCTGCCAATGTCGCTTCCAGCCCACGCATGCGCTGCTTGTACAGCGCAGCTCGCTGCAGCTGCTCCTGCTGAGTGCTCACCTGCAATGCAAGGCAAGGTCCGTGTGCGTACAAAGTTTTTGCATGCACACACCCACAGGAGCAAAAGAGTTTGCTCGCTGCAGCTGTTCCTGTGATTTGTCCATCCCCAAGTGCCAGACGCTGCCTATAACGTGATTGAATGGCGCTTGCACCTGTATTTGTAGGGTTAATCTGAGCAACACAGCACCTGCATCGTGCATGCCCACTCCAAGGAGGAAACTGTGTGGGTGTGCACCACACACAAGCACACACCCACGTTTGCCCACACACACACACACACACACACACACACACACACACACATACACATACACACATTTACATGCAGGTACACACCCAAGGATACTAGCCATCAAACATACACACGCAACCTCTCAAACGCAAACAAACGCCCCCACCTTCTCCATCAAGCGCTGCCGCTCCCCCAGGGCCTTCCCTTTGTCGCCCTCCAAGTCCTCACACCGTGCCTCCACCTCCCGCAAGTGCGACATAAGGGGCCAGTACGCGCGCACAAGCTCATGATTGCGCAACGACAGCCTGCGTAGATGCGTGACCATTTATTTCAATTTTGTAGTTAAGTGCGTAGGCGTACGCCCGCGAGTGTGCGCATATATGTTTGCCAGTACGCACGCACAAGCTGATGGTTGCGCAGGGACGGCCTGCATTGGTGCGTGGTAAATGATTGCTTGTGTTATTGTGTGTGTATGTGTGTGCGTGTGTGCATTTGTGCGTCAGTAGGCATGTATAATCTCATAATCTCCAAGGTCGCTTAGAGACAGTCTGTATTGATGTGGGGTACTTTATTGCTTGCTTATGTGTGTAAATGCGCTGGTGTACTGGAGCCAGGGGTCTCAACGACATACAGGTTGGTGAACAAAACAAATGGTGCTGTGTTTAAGCGGGGGCAGATGAGGAGGGTGGGTAACTTTGTTCGCTGGCCACCCTAATATATCAGGCGCAGATAGTAAGAAGCATGCATTGCATGCCATACGCTCCTACAGTTCTGTTAAGAGTGCTCAATCCCACACAATTAAGGATTTGAGAAAGGGCATAGATCAAGATCAACATGTCACAGGCCAGTTCCTCTAATACTCAGATTCACTCACAGACAACATGCATGCAATAGACATGCGCACAACATGCGCACAAACACAACAAGCACCTTGAATTGGTGGCCTCCAAGTCCTCAGTGTACATTCGGTTGGACTCCCACTTGCGCTTGAACTTCTCCTTCTCTGCCTGTGTGCACCACAGCGTGTTGTACAAGTTGAGATGAATTGTGTATCAAGCACGCATGTAAAGTACAAGTTGTACAGTGCGTCCAATAAAGTATACCCTCAACTGCTGAGCCATTACCTCCTTTACTGGCCAACAAAAATATTTCCTTGTGCTTTCTTCTGATTCAAAACAACAACTGCTTGTGCTTTCACTCATGAGGGTTTTTGAGTGGCACGGCGAGACGGTATTACAAATTAAAAAGATATTGCCAAAATGCACTTTGTTTTATGAAGTACGCCGCTTCTGTCAGCGTAACACTTTCACAACTGCATCCCCTTCCTTACCTGTGCCAGGGTGATGCGCTGTGAAGCGGAGTCAAACGTGGCATGCATCTCGTCCACTTTTTCTCTGAGCTCACGATTCTGGTGCCTGTGATGGGATGGATTGCAGAGCAAAAACGGAGAACACTTTCACGAAATGAATTAAAGAGCAGGCCAGGTACTCACACTGCAACAACCTATGAATCTACTTAACATTGACTCCTTTCCGGGCACCATTTACAGATGCACACAATTAACGTCAGTAACTACAGCAGAGACGTCTCCCAAATCTGCGGTCGTGTATGGGGTATGTGAAAAATCATGGCCAAACTTGTATTTTTCCATTCTCTAGAATAATCTATTGTAAACCTCTTTTTTGCAAATAATATTAAACGAATCCGAAACACATTTGCTGCAAATGACCAAGCTCTGCGGTCGTCCCCACGGCTGAACCTCCCTTTCCTAGTTGTATGTCACGGTACAAGAAATTTCACCAAAATCCGACCATCGATTGGCCCCATTTACATTTTACCATACTCTTTGTTTTGGTCCGCAACTCTGGGGCCAAAATTTGGAGATAACTGCAGTTTGGACGGTCTAACAGAATTTGCTTCTCTCCTCTTGGCAAGCACAGATGTGTTAGGGAGCTGCCAAATTATGTTCTACATGCAAATAAAATATTTTTGGGAAAATTGAGCATTCATGCAGTTTGAATTCAAACTGCATGGAGTTGATCACACCCGGCTGCTGATAGCTCAGCTTACCCATGCAGCCCTGCATGGGCAAGTCCCACCATCAGCGTTGGAAATTCATTGGTTTCTGGAGGCCGCAGGCCCCCGCCAACAATTTCTAATAATAAATAAAAACATTTGTCCCAAATATAAGCGCTGCCTTGCAAATATCACAGAGTTATGAGCTCCCACTGCAACCTGGGACAGCAATGGTCCCAGCCTGGAACTTGAAAGTGCATAAAATAAGCTAATAAGGCATCTGCAAGCTCAAAGTACAGTTTCTGGCATGCATTTGCCTCAGAATGCTTATTGGCACAGTTTGAAGATACCAGCCATGGGGACGACCCTGCTCCATTTGCTTTTTCCGACAGTATTCAAACAGGAACACCATGCAACAGCAGCAGCAACAACAGCAGCAACAACAACAACAACAACAACAACAACAACAACAACAACAACAACAACAGCAGCAGCAGCAGCAGCAGCAGCAGCAGCAGCAGCAACAACAACAACAACAACAACAACAACAACAACAACAACAACAACAACAACAACAACAACAACAACAACAACAACAACAACAACAACAGCAGCAGCAGCAGCAGCAGCAGCAGCAGCAGCAACAACAACAACAGTACTGTTGGATATTTGACCAGAAGGCTACTGGTAGAGCATCTAGCTTCAGGAAGGCTAGGCGCAAGCAGAGTCTTTTGTCAATTGTTCTTATTTTTAATGCGTTTTCCCCTGACTCTGTGAGCTCTAGCTGCAAGTTTTTCCTCAGAGCATGCTGATTCGTATCTGCATGATCCTGCACCTTAGTACCAACCTACCATGGGTAGCCTCAAAGGAGCAAATCACCTTCAATTCTACCCTTTTGTCGTGATTTTCACTCAGGGAGGGGCGCAGGCAAGAAGCATTGGCTGCCATAGAAAAGGCACTGGCTCTCACTGCTGCAGTGGCAGCGGCCCCTGCTACTGCTTGTGCTTGCTCGGCAGAGGATGTAGGGGGGCTGCTTGTGGTGAGTGCTGCAGTTTGGCTGGGGGGCTTGTGGGGATGGCTCCTGGGTAATTGCGTGCCTGTGTGGTATTTGCGTGGTTTGCTGAGTTGGGTTGTGCAAGAACGGACATGTGCGTGCCTTCTTGTAAAGCACCCGGAGGAAAGAAGGGGGAGCCCATTACCTTTGCTTCATGTACAACTAGTCAAATTACATCATTACAGTTATTTTGCATTATTACAACTAGTCAATTTGCATCAATTTGCATCATATACAACTAGTCAATTTGCATCAATTTGCATCATTACAACTAGTCAATTTGCATCAATTTGCATCATTACAACTAGTCAATTGGCATCAAACTGCATCATTACAACTAGTCAATTTGCATCAAATTGCATCATGTACAACCTGTCAATATTCTGCTAGTTTTCAACTTATTCTAATGCCTGACCCGACCTTTTTGCTTTATGACACACAAAAGGAAGCAGCAGCAGCAGCACCACCAGCAGCAGCAGCCAATCATTGCAAAACAGTGTAATGGATTTTTCATGCCTGACATGACCTCCTTACTTTGCAACACACAGGAGGCAGCAGCGGCAGCGATCAAGGTTGGGGATCTGTACGAAGCCAACAGGTGGCTGACGCAGGCGCTGGAGCTGAACCATCACACATTCCAGGTGGGTTATGTGCACATGCCTAAGTATGTGTGCACGTGTGTGCACTGAGATCTGTACGAAGCCAACAGGTGGCTGACGCAGGCGCTGGAGCTGAACCATCACACGTTCCAGGTGGGTTCTGTGCACATGCCTAAGTATGTGTGCACGTGTGTGCACTGAGATCTGTACGAAGCCAACAGGTGGCTGACGCAGGCGCTGGAGCTAAACCATCACACATTCCAGGTGGGTTCTGTGCACATGCCTAAGTATGTGTGCACGTGTGTGCACTGAGATCTGTACGAAGCCAACAGGTGGCTGACGCAGGCGCTGGAGCTGAACCATCACACATTCCAGGTGGGTTCTGTGCACATGCCTAAGTATGTGTGCACGTGTGTGCACTGTGTAGATGCAAAACGCGTGTGCATGTGTGTGCACTGTGAGGATACAAAATGTGTGTGCATGTGTGTGCACTGTGTAGATAAATCACGCGTGTGCATGTGTGTGTACGTATATGTGTGTGACAAGATGTTTCGTGAATTCAGATGGAGTCAAATAAATTGATGCTGCAAACGGCAAAGAGGAGGTAAGTAATTAAGTAAATCCTGTACAGGCACCTGATGCATCTGGCTGGCTTGTAACCTGTTGCGCGTGATTGGCGTGATTTTGATCAGATTGCTTGGTGAGATATTGTGTGGCCCTGCATCCATTAAACGTTGCAGGACACAAAACTGCATCCTTTCCTATCCATGCAGATGGTGTCCAGGCTATCTGCATTCTTTGCTAGCAGGCCTGTTGTGCATAATATGTGGCATTGTTCACATTATATGCATTCTTTGCTGGCAGGCCTGATATGCATTATTTGAGGCATTGTTCACATTATCTGCATTCTTTGCTAGCAGGCCTGTTGTGCAATAATTTGTGGCATGGTCAATTGTGCGAGCTTTTCTGGAATGTTATTGTGACTTAGAGTCGTACGGCTGTTTGGCTGTTTGGTTGTTCTCATAATGGTCTTCTCGTAACAAGCTTGCACTTCAGACGTCCTACATCTCTGGCTGGTTGGAGAGTTTAACGGTACTTAATAACAAAACAGATAATTTCCTACTCCTGAATACAGTAGGAAATCATTCTTCACTGTCCGCGCAGTTTCACAGTTCATACTCCTTGATTGCAGTAGGAAATAGCTCTTCACTGTCCGCGCAGTTTTACAGTTCCTACTCCTTAATTACAGTAGGGATTAGTTCTTCAGTGTCCGCGCAGCTTTACGGTTCCTACTCCTTAATTACGGTAGGAAATGGTTCTTCACTGTCCGCAAAGTGCTCCTTTTCTTCTCTTTCGCCCCTGTCCCCTACTTGAGCTGTTGCTCCACAGGAAGGAGATGATTGATCAGGCCACCTTCATGGGGGTACTTGACAAATGCGGTACATCATGCATGCCTGGAAGCTTTGTTCAACCTGTTCCATGATTTGCAGTGACAGGCCGCATGGCTGTCTCTCTCTGCTACGACGTTTTTCCCTTTTCTTCTTAAGTGTACACTCCCCACTTTGCATATACGTTCAGGCAGGGCGCCTTTCAACCTTTTACTTGCCCCTTTTCAAACCCCAGCTTCAGCAAGCTGGATGTGCAGTCTTCTTGTTGCCACGCCCAATTGGTGGTAGAGACAAATCGTGTGACAAACATTTAGTTGTAATTTCAGTTGAGGTTACGCCCGCTTCGCAAAAAAGCTCAGACTGAACACTTTTCATCCTTTTCCTGCCTCTTGTCAAACCTCCAGGTGTACCCTCAGATTCAACTCAAGCAGACTTGAGCAACAACTCAAGCAGAGAACCTTGTCACCTTTTCTTTGCTCTTTCGCTCCTCAGGTGTACCTTCAAATTCTGCAATGTCTCAAGCAGGGAAACTTTTCACCCTTTCTTTGTTCTTTTGCTCCTCAGGTGTACCTTCAAATTCAGCAACGTCTCAAGCAGGACACCTACTCACCCTTTCTCTGCTCTTTTACTCCTCAGTTGTACCCTCAAATTCAGCAAAGTCTCAAGCAGATAACCTTTCCACCTTTTGTTTGCTCTTTTGCTCCTCAGGTGTACCTTCAAATTCAGCAACGTTTCAAGCAGGGAACCTGTTCACCCTGTCTTTGCTCTTTTGCTCCTCAGTTGTACCCTCAAATTCAGCAAAGTCTCAAGTAGATAACCTTTCCACCTTTTCTTTGCTCTTTTGCTCCTCAGGTGTACTACCATTTAGCGCAAGTGCAGGCAGGGCGGCGAGACCTGCAAGGGGCACGAGCACAAGGCCTCACAGCCGCAGGCCTAGCCACTGCTGCTTCTGAGCAGGAGGCCTTGGCTTTGCTGCTCCAAAAGATCAGCTTAGAAACCCGCCTGCAGGAGAGCGCTATGGGAGTGGCGTTGTAGCAGCTTGATTGAGTTTTGATAAGTGGTTTAGCTGCCTGCAAAAGCACCCTTTAAAAGCACGGACATAAACCTGCAGTGTTGTGCAAATTGCAATGATCTGTTAATACAATTGCACTTACGCAGCAGCCTGATGCTTGCCTACGCAGTTCGCTTTTAATTCGGTGTAGTGAGGTTAGGCTGTCTACGCTTCATTCTTTTCAATATACGTCAGGCGTGAAGTGGACTACCACTAACTGCGCTGTACTTTGAGATTATGCATGAGTCATTGCATTCTTACTTAAAACCCTGAACCTTAACCGCTATTAGTCTGCTGTCAAGCTTTAATAAGGAAAAATTATGCCGGCAGTGAAAAACCACTCCCCACATTCATTAAGGAAATGGAGTCACTTTGGTGCCGGGTACCGTGAAACTTTTGCACCAGAGAGGAAGTAAAATATCCAAAGAAAATTAGGGGGAGTGCAGGCTTGGCATGACACTAGCTCCTGATGAGAGTTGGCAATGGCACTGAAAAGAGCAGCCATGTCTGGTATGGATGGGATTAGCAGCGTAGTTGACAAAATGTACAACGAGCTAGGGGGCAAGTTTCTAAACTTTTTGAGGATCCAGGTTGAAAGTGAGAGAGTGTTGTGGACAGTTCCAGCCGCACCCAAGAGGATGGAGGCTTCTCATGGATGATCTCAATGAGATGGATGTCACATTTATGATCGCCAAGATCTCAAGGTTGGCGCCACCTGCTGCCCTGCTGGAGGAGCGGTGCTAGAATGCTATCAGTCTTTATCAGCTGCCCACTTCTTTCTCCATTCTTACAAAAGGGAAAGAGCAGACAGTTTAGCCACTCCCCACTTCAGTTACAAAATTGGAGCGACTGAAGTCCCTCCCATTGGTACAGACATGCATCTGCACTCATAAAAACAAGGTAGGCATGCAATATAACACAAGCAACAACGGTCAATGATTGAGTCTGGGCGCTACGGCACACAACCCCCCTGACCCACACTTATTATTTTTCTTTCGTGAGTTTGCGCGGTAAGGGGTTGCCTGGTGCGGGCACCTAAGTAACCCCCTCACTTAATCATGCTGGCTGTGTCACCACTACCAGCGGAGTCTTTTCTTTTCTTTTCTTTTCTTTTCTTTTCTTGGTACACTGCTGGAAAAGTACCCAAATTTACCCAAATTTCAATAAGAAATTTACCCAAATTTCAATAAGAAATTTGTTGACAAGCTGGAGTTAACTGTCAACCACCGGACGCACTTTGAGGGTCTTTTCCGGCTCCGCCTTCAGTCGGATGCCTGTAAGATTTAGATAGACAATTATGGCAGGTGCCTATCTACAGCTTTGCCGAGTTCCGCGGCAAACAAGGAGGGTCGGACTTTTGGTGACGAGAAGGGCTGAAAAGAGGCACGCTGTGACGGCAATTTATTTTAGAGTTTACTGTTTTGATTCTTACTTGATTCCGTTGAGGATTGGTGCAGTTATACTCTGCCGAAATTTATGTGCCTGCATGGAGACCGACGAGGAGGGGATTTTTGGTCGGCGACTTTTTCAGGCAGTTTAAAGCCGCTGTTTTAAACTTTTATTTTACAGCATAATTACACAACGCTGGATTGTCTACTTGCTGAGAGCTCGAACAAGGAGAGACTTGACTGCAAGGTCACTTGGCACATGACGTGCATCTTCCAGCAGTCTGCTGTCGAGACAGGACTTGAAGACACACATACCGGTATAGTATCAGGCAGACAGCATACATGGTGGCTACGAACAATACGTGAAGGACATGATTTGCAAGCATTCCAGAGGGTTGTACGCAATCCACCTGGCGTTGTGTTACAAGGTTTGCTGCATGACACATATTGGAGCAATGCAAGGCGGCATGCATGCTGCAAAAAGGCTGGGAGACAATAGTTTTGCACGTAGCTCAAGATGCATCCTTCGCACAACAAAACAATCGCAAATGTTCTATGCACTTGCTTTGCAGCAACATTATAAGAACAGTCTCTGGACCTTAAGGCTGGTGTGTTTCTTCCTTTGCAGAGCATGCTAGTACTTATTGTCGTTGGCAGGTTGTAGAGCCACATAATTTGCACTTGGCATGCTACTGATTCCAGCACTAAAACGTGTGCAGCATTTTAAAAGGATCGCATGCATGTTCATGTTGCTGGACCTGGCAAGACGTGTACACTTTTATTGGCTTCACTATCAGGTGCAGACAATCAGAACAAGCAAGATTTTGCGCGTTAATTCTGAATCTGTATTACTTACTTTCTTTGATATGAACATTCCTGTGTTGTGCACACATCTACATGATATTGCTAAAGCGTGTGGAATTGACGATGCATCAATCGTCAAGAATGCACTTGTTGACAGCATATTCATTTCCATGCATTACGCATACATCAAGTCTGGGTTTTAACCGATTCGGTTGGGCGCACTTTGGGCCTGAATAGCTCCGCGGCCGGGCGTCCGTTCCGCGTAAGATTCTGTAGACAATTGTGCCAGGTGCCGATCTACAGGTCTGTTGAGTTTCGTGGCAAGCTGTGAGGGTCGGACTTTTGGTGACGAGAAGGGCTGCAGAGCGGCGCGTTGTGATGGCCTCAAAATGCGGAATTCACTGTTTCAATTCTTACTTGATTCCGTTCAGGAATCGTGCAGTTATCATGCGCCGTCGCTTTCTGTGGCTGCATGGAGAATCTCCGAGGAGGGATTTTTGATCGGCGACTTTTCCAGGCATTTTAGTGCCGCTGATATGCTGATATAAACATTATTTTATGTCTACTGCTTGTCTTCCTGACTTGTTTGCTAGAGACTCGGTGAATCTTGAAGAGTGCATTTGACACTTCTAAATATGCCGGCCTCGCAAATGAGAACAAGGCAGGCCACAGTCATGTGTTGCAAAAATCTACTCAAGAAGAAACTCAAAAAGGAATTAGAGCAGCCTGTGTGCCAGACCTGTCGGACAAATTGAAATACGTTCAGCTGTCGCAGCGACTCTGGCAGGCTAGAATCAGAGGGTTGCATGGAATAATTAAGTGGGGATCCAGGCAAAGAGGATCTCAGGTGTTGTCAAACTCAGTATAAAATACAAGTTTAGACTGTGCTGACTTACGAGGCAGAAGGTGATATCAAAGGTTTTGTTTTTCAACATAACTCAGAAGTTTACAAATTTATTAGTGCAGCTGTCGATCTTTTTGATTGATTTATTTGTTGGGACCTATAGGTTGAGCAGCCATGCCAGGCT
>Ga0307968_1004874_pt1 | contig 10848 bp, 16 predicted proteins | sample OrgLakmetagen650_FD_201834 | JGI IMG/M metagenome (GOLD analysis project Ga0307968, IMG submission 201834) | Saline water microbial communities from Organic Lake, Antarctica - #650 | ecosystem: Environmental > Aquatic > Non-marine Saline and Alkaline > Saline | place: Antarctica: Organic Lake... | reverse complement strand
ACACACACACACACACACAAACACACACACACACACAAAAAACTTAACTGATACAGAACACCCTGTCGGCCTAAGTCACTATGTCACAGTAACACACACACACAAAATTTTGCTGATACATAACTTTTTGTCGGTCTAAGTCAATATATCACAGTAACACACACAAACACACACACACTCACACACACACACAAACACACACACACAACTTTGTTGCCACAAAACACCCTGTCGGCCTAAGTCACTATGTCACAGTAACACACACACACAAAATTATGCTGATACAGAACTTTTTGTCGGTCTAAGTCACTATGTCACAGTAACACACACACACACACACACACACACACACACACACGCAAACACACACACGCAACTTGGTTGCCACAAAACACCCTGTCGGCATAAGTCACTATGTCACAGTACCTGCAGGAACACTTTCTCCGTGGTGGCCACTCCCCCCATCATGCCCTTCAACAGTTTACGCAGACGGTCCGCATCAAGACTCTGTGTGTGTGCATATGTGAGTGAGTGTGCGTATATGTATGTGTGCATGTGTGTGTGCATGTATGCATCTGTGTATGATAAAATGTGTACGTATTATGCTAAAGCTGAGGTGCAATTCAGCAGTTTACGCAGGAAGTCCGCATCCAGACTCTGTTCGTGCGCGTGTGTTTTGCTTGTGTGTGTGTGTGTGTATGTGTGTGTGCGTGTGTGCGTGTGTGTTGTGTGTGTGTGTGTGTGTGTGCGCGCGCGTGAGAGTGCATGCACGTGTGTATCTGTTTGTGATTCAAGGTATAAGTGTGTATATATGTGTACGCGTTCTGTGCCAAAGGCAGACATGCCCTTCAACAGATTATCCAGGCGGTCAGCACCACCAGAATCTGCGTTCGTGCGAGCGCATGCACGTGTGCATGTGTGTGTGTGTGTGTGTGTATGTGTGTATGTGTGTGTATGTGTGTGTGTGAGTGTGTGTGAGTGTTAAGGCCAGAGCTGCAGTTCCTCACAAAGTTCTTCACAAAGTTCCTCAGCATCTGCTGGCTGGGAGACAGGCGGAAACTGTGCCGAGAACACCTGCCGTCCCACAGAGTCCAGTGTGTTATGGCCAGTGTGTGTTAAGGCCAGCGTGTTAAGGCCAGTGTGTTCAATCCAGTGTGTTTTAAGGCCAGTGTGTTTTAAGGCCTTTAATGTTAAGGCCAGTGTGTTAAGGCCAGTGTGTTAAGGCCAGTGTGTTTTAAGGCCAGTGTGTTTTAAGCGGTGTGTTAAGGCCGGTGTGTTAAGGCCAGTGTGTTAAGGCCAGTGTGTTAAGGCCATTGTGTTAAGGCCGGTGTGTTAAGACCAGTGGGTTTTAAGGTCAGTGTGGTAAGGCCAGTATGTTAAGGCCAGTGTGTAAAGGCCAGTGTGTTTTAAGGCCAGTGTGTTAAGGCCAGTGTGTTAAGGCCAGTGTGTTATGGCCAGTGTGTTTTAAGGCCGGTGTGTTTAAAGGCCGGTGTGTTTTAAGGCCGGTGTGTTTTAAGGCCAGTATGTTTAAAGGCCAGTGTGTCTTAAGGCCAGTGTGTTTTAAGGCCGGTGTGTTAAGGCCAGTGCGTTAAGGCCAATGTGTTAAGGCCAGTGTGTTTTAAGGCCAGTGTGTTAAGGCCGGTGTGTTAAGGCCAGTGTGTTAAGGCCAGTGTGTTCAGGCCAGTGTGTTCAGGCCATTGTGTTCAGGCCAGTGTGTTAAGGCCAGTGTGTTAAGGCCCGAGTGTGATAAGGCCAGTGTGTTGAGGCCAGTGTGTTAAGGCCAGCGTATTAAGGCCAGCGTGTTTAAAACCGGAGCTGCATGCCTTCAAAGGGCTCCAGTTTGCCTCAAGATTCTCAGAGGCATTTAAGCAATGGGAAAGACATCTTGCGTGTAATATATGGAGGCTATTATTAAGCCTAGGCTATATGGAGGCCTATTATTAATATGTAATATATGGAGGCTATTATATAAGCTTCAAAAAGGGGCATGCATCCTGCAATTGTTGCCATCAGCACCGCCTATAAAACAGCTAAAGGCCCCGCCTTACCCTTACTTTCCACGTGAGGCACCTGCTCTGGCATAACGCGTAATCTAGGTGGCACTCGTCACTGTCATTTCTGTTTGCACAGATACTCACTGTCATTTCTGTCATTTCTGCTTGCACAGATTCACACTGTCATTTCTGCCATTTCTGTTTGCACAGATTCACACTGTCATTTCTGTCATTTCTGTTTGCACAGATACACTGTCATTTCTGTCATTTCTGTTTGCACAGATTCACACTGTCATTTCTGTCATTTCTGTTTGCACAGATACTCACTGTCATTTCTGTCATTTCTACTTGCACAGATACACACTGTCATTTCTGTCATTTCTGTTTGCACAGATTCACACTGTCATTTCTGTCATTTCTGTTTGCACAGATTCACACTGTCATTTCTGTCATTTCTGTTTGCACAGATACACTGTCATTTCTGTCATTTCTGTTTGCACAGATTCACACTGTCATTTCTGTCATTTCTGTTTGCACAGATACTCACTGTCATTTCTGTCATTTCTACTTGCACAGATACACACTGTCATTTCTGTCATTTCTGTTTGCACAGATTCACACTGTCATTTCTGTCATTTCTGTTTGCACAGATACTCATTGTCATTTCTGTCATTTCTGCTTGCACAGATACACACTGTCATTTCTGTCATTTCTGTTTGCACAGATTCACACTGTCATTTCTGTCATTTCTGCTTGCACAGATACTCACTGTCATTTCTGTCATTTCTGTTTGCACAGATACTCACTGTCATTTCTGTCATTTCTGTTTGCACAGATACACACTGTCATTTCTGTCATTTCTGTTTGCACAGATACTCACTGTCATTTGTCATTTCTGCTTGCACAGATACTCACTGTCATTTCTGCTTGCACAGATACTCACTGTCATTTCTGTCATTTCTGTTTGCACAGATTCACACTGTCATATCTGCTTGCATAAATACACACAGACACAACCACACTCCAAGGCACACAATCTCTTACACACGCTCACACAATCCAACTCACACAATCCAACTCACACTCAAACTCCAATGCACACAGTCTCCTACACACATACACACACAAACACGAACATGCACACACACATGCACACACTCCAACACACACACACACATTCAAACACTCACCTTGCCATCCTATTCCTTCAAGAAACCAGCCAACACAGCACACACACACATGCACACACTCCAACACATACACACACGTTCAAACACTCACCTTGCCATCCTCTTCACTCAAGGCATCAGCCGGCACAGCACCGTACGCTCGCTCCAGGTTGTCTGCCACATCGAGAATGTTCTTCAAGAAACTCTGCAGGATATACGTATGTGTATGTTCATGTGGGGTGTGTGTATGTGGGGTGTGTGTATGTGGGGTGTGTGTGTATGTGGTGTGTGTGTGTGTGTGTCATGCATGCATGCATGCAATCAGTCATTTCCTTGTATCACAATATTCGGTGCCCTCCCAAATTTGGACGAGGCTAACACTTCAGGCACTCTCTGCCCTCTCCAACTTCAAGGAACACAACCGTGCTCAACCATACTAGATTGTTACGCAGGCTACTTAATGATCATGGAAAAGGAGTACAGACAAAAGCAGGATTTGCAACTTGCATTTAATGCTCCCTCTTAAGAACACAGCCACGCCATTCACACACACACACACACACACACAACACACACACCTTCTGTTGCACAGTGCTTCCCTCATTTCTATCTTGCCACTCATTCTCCTGACTGGAACCATCGACAGGCTTTGCCTTTGTCTGTCGATCATACGAACCGCCCAAAGCAGGCTCACTTCACTCCATTCTCTTCCTCAACTTGAACACCCTTCCTCTACTTGAAAAGAAAGCTGCTCCAACCTTTCGAGGCCATCCCTCAACTTTTGATTCGACCACACAATAGGAAACCTACACACACACACACACACACAAACACACACACACACAGACACACACAAGGAAACCTACACCCTAAGGGTAGCATTGCCTTCCCCCTAAAAAAGATGTACGTCTCACGAGTCACACCTGAATAGCAAACTTCTTCGCATTCTCAACCTCTCGGCTGGTGCGCATGCGTAGGTTCTCCATCTCCGCTAAGCTACGCTTCAAGTGGTCTGTGAGAGTGGTGACCTGACACGTGTGCACGTGTAGCGTGTTTTGTTTGTATGAGTGTGTGTTTTGTATGTAGGTGTGAGTGTGTGCACAGCTCAGTGTCAGAGAGATACCACTTTCAATTGCCCTGTGCTGGTGTGTGACTCTCAGCGAGTCTCAGATGCTGATCGTGCAAGCATGACCTCGAGGAGCGAGTTTGAGGGTTCGGTTGAGGGAGCTTGGAGACAGATCGGTGGTAGTAGGTTGGTGGTGTTTAGGGTTGGCCAGAACCGTATACATACATCCGTACATGACTGTATATTCAGTGATCTCTGATATCCCTGCCAAAAAAACACCGTATACATATGGTTCTGGCCAATCCTGGTAGTTTTGTTTAACGGAGAGAAGGCATGGCAAAAAAGAAAGGCGCGCAATGGATACATAGAGGGGGCTGGAGGATCCATAGAGGGGGCTGGCTTGAGAGGAAAATAAACAAAGAGCAAAACTCAAGACAAGAATTTGCGCATTTCATAATCAATTTGGGCTGAGGGAAACACTGCATGCACTGCGAAAATTACAACATGTGTGGTCACATTGAAATTGACAGAACATCATGCACAGGCTCGTGCAGGCACACACAGCTGTGTGTGTGTGTGTGTGTGTGTGTACACACTCGTGCTCACACACGTCCAGCAGTTTGTTAACCAGCGGGGAGACCATATTTTGGGAAGAGAATCAGGCAATACGCTTTCCATCGTCCTCGCCACCATGTTCACACACAATTTCACACAACAGCCTGCATGATCACCCACACATTCCATCCTCTCACCTCATCAGCCGTGTCTGCTTCCATCTTTTTCAGCTTCTCTAGCAACTCTTCAGCACTAGCCCCCTCCTGCCCTTCATTTTCATCCTCTCCTTTCCCTGCACTCTCCTGGCTGCTCTCCTCCCCGTCCTTCTTCTCGCCCTCCGCAGCCCCCTCCTTTTCCTTGCCAGTCCCTTGTGCTGCAGCTGAGAAGGCACGGGTGGCTGCACTGCTGCCACCACACTGCGCCGCGCTGTTGTGCCGTGGGCAAGCGCACCCGAGTGGGCATGGATGCGTGGAGTTCAGGGCAAAGCTGTTAGGGCACACAGCACAGGAGCATCCAGCAGGGTGGGCTTGGGAGGTGGACAAAGCACTGACAGAGGCATCAAAGAAGGGGAAAGAGGTGAGGGCAACAGCTAGGGGCCGTTGCGAGCGAGAGAGCTGTGAGGACACGCGGCTAGCAACGAGAGGCATTATCAGTTTGTCTTCTTTTCTGGCGTGGGTAATATAAAATGAAAGGAATCCGGAGGTAACTGGTAGGAGATTACGCACCAGCACTAATTACCAAAATTAATTATTACCGTACTACATAGCTAGTAGGAGAAGAAAACTTTGAATAGGATAAATGGCTACAGGATTTTCCACGGCTCACAACTCACTGCTGTCCAGCGGAGCAAAGGCAACCGGATTCGTGCTGTACCCTCCCAAAGCTGCTGGACATGCTGTGAGCCCTGCCACACATACGCAGTCCAGCGTGGTGGCCAATTGCCCTCAGAAAAGGAGAACACGCGGCATATCTGCTCGCGCACACTCATTCTCGCATGCACCAACTCCTCCTCAGCAGCAGTGGCAGCAGCAGCAGAAGCAGCAGCAGCAGCAGCAACAAAGCACACCAGCATTTTGGGAGGAGGAGGAAAAGCGTGGCAGGGGAGAAGTTACGGGCAGCTACGAAAAAAAGGAGTGGAGTGCAAGTGAGTTTACTGGGGTAGAGTTGTTCTGCAATTTGCTTTGTATATTGCCGTTGCAGAACCCAGAAGGCACTCATATTTTCCTTAGAAGCGTGTTTGCTGTCATGTCAGATTTGGTGAGCTGGCTTTCACCCATCCACACGATTTTGCTATGGCATGTTTACAGAGTTTGTGCCTAATACTGCAACCTGCTCAAACCAAGAAGCTTTCTGTCGCTCTTCCCTAGCTCGCACACTAAACGTAAATCGTATATCACTACCAACAACGCGAACATTTATGCGCCCCAACTGGCTCACCAGAAACACACACACACACACACACACACACACACACACACAGACACACACACACATACACACACACACAAGCAAACCAATAACTGACATTTATGCGCCCCAACTGGCTCGCCATAAACACACACACACACATACATACACACACATCAGAGTGTTTTAAAGCACTTATCAAGCACAGGTGCCCTGTGTTCTGTGTGTTGCACACTTCTTGCACTCAAAAGAGTGCGCTCTGTGTCACAAATTGTGCTACACAGGCAGCTCCTGGAGCAGCAGCGAAGAAGACGAACCACAGGAATCGAGTGACCTGGAATGGATGTTTGCTTATGGCTCTTGCATGTTCCAGAACTCGTTACTGGTGGGTATCCAAGTGCTCTTGCATGTTACTGCTGGGTATTTAGGTGCTCTTGCATGTTACTGCTGGGTATCCAAATGCTCTTGCGCATTCCAAAACTCGTTACTGGTGGGTATTCAAGTGCTCTTGCATGTTACTGGTGGGTATTTAATTGCTCTTGCATGTTACTGCTGGGTATTTAAATGCTCTTGCATGTTACTGCTGGGTATCCAAGTGCTCTTGCGCATTCCAGAACTCGTTACTGGTGGGTATCAAAGTGCTCTTGCATGTTACTGCTGGGTATCCAAATGCTCTTGCATATTCCAGAACTCGTTACTGGTGGGTATCCAAGTGCTCTTGCATGTTACTGCTGGGTATCCAAGTGCTCTTGCATGTTACTGCTGGATATTTAAGTGCTCTTGCATGTTCCAGAACTCGTTACTGGTGGGTATCAAAGTGCACTGAGTTTCCTCTAACTTCTGCCTCCTCCTTAATTGCGAAGCCTCCAATGGATGCCTCCACGTAACCTTGTGGTAAAGGAGATGGCAAAAGCTGCCTTATTTGCTCGTACACACACATACACACACACAAACACAAACACACACACACATTTTTCAAACACACACACAAGCAACACACACACGCTCATTGCAGAAACGCGATGTCAAAGTCAAATTCCGAAACGCTGCCGTCATCCAGGACCCAGACATTAAGATGGTGTTCAAGCACAGGGGTATGTATGTGTGTGTTTTCTCACTTGTCTCTTCATACGCTGCATGCCTTGTGCTTCTGGAAAGGATTTACAGATTGAGTGCAGAGTTGAAGGCTTTGTCCACACACACACACACACACACGTGTTATTGTTTTGGGGGAGGGTTTGTGTTTGTGTGTGTGTGTGAGTACGCGTGTGTGTGTGTGTGTGTGTGTGTGAGTGAGTGTGGGTAAGTATATGTGTGTGTGTCTGGGGGAATGGGTGGGTGGGTGGGTGTGGGCGTGTCTTTACATTTTGATGAGGGTCGTGCTTGTGTACTTGAGCGTGTTATGTCCGCGCTACATGTGTGTTGTCGTGTGTTTTCGTTAAATGTGTGCGTTTGATGGTGCTAAAGGGGAGCCAAGCTGGTCTGGTCTGGTAAGTGACTCTGGTCTGGTCTGATCTGGTCTGGTCTGGTAACTTACTCTGGTCTGGTCTGGTCTGGTCTGGTAAATGACTCTGGTCTGGTCTGATCTGGCTTGGTAAGTGGCTCGAGTCACTTACCAAACCAGAAAGGGCCAGAAAAGCTCAGTGCTTCTGTTGAAGGTTGAGGTTATTGAGTGTGCAGCCAATTGGCTGCACAGGGTCTTTGCATAAACAGAGTGCTTTGCAGAAATAGGGTGCGGCCACTTCATATCAGACTGATGAAATCACGAACCGAAAACACTATGTATATTTGAAGATCCCGCCATATTTTGCTTACGTTAGGTCAGGCAGGATCGTTTTCTCTTTAAATAGATGTGGCCAACATCGTATACAGTATACAATACTAATATGTACGCACACGGCAAGGTTTTAGCTGCGCTGTTGCCACACATTACTCACACAAAATGATCTAGTCCTTTTACTTATACACTGTGTCTTCCACGCTGGCTTTCAGGTGGTCATGCACACATACACACGCACACACACGCGCACACACACACATAACTCATACACACACGCACACACACACACACGCGCACACACACGCACACACACGCACACACACACACGCACACACACACACGCACACACACACGCACACACACACACGCACACACACACACACGCACACACACACACACACGCACACACATACACACACACACGACACACAGAATGATTTATTCTCGAAATTTCATACTTCGTGTCTTTCACGCTGGCTTTCAGGAGGTCATGCAACTTTAGAGAGGATGGAGCCCGGCAAATCACCACGCTTCCCTCCTTTGGTGAGTCGTCTATTTTAAACATTCATCTTTTTCACTGTCTAAAATCATAACTGGGGGGACTTCTTTTTGCTCATACATACACACATGCACTACGCACGCCACTCACACAAACATATGCACACATAGGTAACTACCTATGGCCAGCAGGATGAGCCTGCACCCCCGCGTGTGCATGGGGTCCTGTACCAAATTAGAAAAGCGGATCTAAAAAAGATGCAAGTGCACGCTCGTACGGATGGGTTTGTGCTGATGCCTATAGAGGTGAGGGTCAGTGGGAGGATAGTGTGTGTAGGTACACGTGTTTTTGTATTTTTGTGTGTGTTTGTTTGTGCCTGTGCATATCAAGCCTGTGTGTGTTACCAAGCATTGAGTGGCAGAGGACGCATTGGACACAGCTCTTTGTGCAAGTGGTTGATTGAAAATGGACGTATTTCTGTGTGTGTGTGTGTGTGTGTGTGTGTGTGCGCGCGTGTGTGTGTCAAAAAGCATTAAGTGGCAGAGGACGCATTGGACACAGCTCTTTGTGCAAGGGTTTGGTTTAAAGGGCTGATTTGCAGCATTGCAACTGTTGGAAAGTGCAATGAAACCAGCATTGCTGTAACGACAGACTGTTTCTAGAATGACGTGCGATGACACCAGCATTGCTGCAGCAACAGTGCGCTCCAAAAAAAAAGGTGCAATGAAACCAGCATTGCTGTAACGACAGTGTTTTTAGAAATGACGGCAATGAAACCAGCTTTGCTGTAACGACAGAGTGTTTCTACAATGACGTGCAATGACACCAGCATTGCTGCAGCAACAGTGGGTTTAAAAAAAAAGGTGCAATGAAACCAGCATTGCTGTAACAACAGACTGTTTTTAGAAATGACGGCAATGAAACCAGCTTTGCTGTAACGAAAGAGTGTTTCTACAATGACGTGCAATGACACCAGCATTGCTGCAGCACCAGTGCGCTTCTAAAAAAAAAGTGCAATGAAACCAGCATTGCTGTAACGACAGTGTTTTTAGAAATGACGGCAATGAAACCAGCACTGTTGTAACGACAGAGTGTTTCAGAATGACATGCGATGACACCAGCATTGCTGCAGCAACAGTGTTTTTTAAAGGTGCAATGGAACAAGCATTGTGTGTGCTTCTAAAGGTGCAATAAACCAGCAACAGTGTGCTTCAAAAGGTGCAATGAAGCCAGAAACAGTGTTCTTCTAAGGTGCAATGAAGGTGCAATGAAACCAACATTGCTGTTTCGACAGGCTGTGCCTGAGAGGTACAGGGACTGTCTGTGCGTTGCAAGCTTGAAGCACTTTTCTTCTTGAACAAAGCTTCTCAAACAAAGCTTATCAAACAAATCTTGAAGCACTTCTCTTCTCAAACAAAGGCCTCAAATAGATGGTGCATGTCCTGCTTGAATGCAGCGACATACCTTTTGACCTTTTGTGTGTGCGTACTTTTGTGTGTGCATGTGACTTACAACGTATGCCAGGTCTGTGCAACGCATTGCGTCCGGCACCCACCATATCAAACACACAACACGTTTACTCATCATCGTGCTTTGTTTGTGCTCACGCACAGCAGGTGCAGATGTGTGCCACGTCTGTGCACCACATGGCTTCAGCACCCTTCTTTTCCTTGAACATAGTAGATGAACTTTCGTCCTTGATACGTGCTCACGCACAACAGGTGCAGACGTGTGCCACATCTGTGCACCACATGGCTTCAGCACCCCCTTTTCCTTAAACATAGTAGATGAACATACGTCCTTGATACGTGCTCACGCTCAACAGGTGCAGACGTGTGCCACGTCTGTGCACCACATGACTTAAGCAGCACCCCCTTTATCTTAAATATAGTAGATGAACTTACGTCCTTGATACGTGCTCACGCTCAACAGGTGCAGATGTATGCCACGTCTGTGCATCACATGACTTAAGCAGCACCCTTCTTTTCTAGGGTTGGCCAGAACCGTATATGATGGTATATACGCCGTATATGACCGTATATTTTGTGATTTCCCTGCCAAGAATGCCGTATATAAACCGTGTATATATGGTTCCGGCCAACCCTATTCTTTCCTTAAACACAGTAGTTGAACATGCGTGCTTGCTATGTGCGCATGACAGGTGGAGACGTACGACGGTTCGGTGTGCTGCACAGCTCAAGCATTGGTGTCAGGACCCCTGTCTCGCCTGCTAGGAGATGAGGTGTGTGTGTGTGTGCCTGCTGCTCTGCCAATTATTAGGGTAACGTGCGTGCATGTATGCATGCATGTGCCTGTGTGTGTATGTGTGCGTGTGCGTGAGCATGCGTGCGTGATTGAGTGCCTGTGTGTGTTGGGGG
>Ga0307968_1004873_pt1 | contig 10851 bp, 15 predicted proteins | sample OrgLakmetagen650_FD_201834 | JGI IMG/M metagenome (GOLD analysis project Ga0307968, IMG submission 201834) | Saline water microbial communities from Organic Lake, Antarctica - #650 | ecosystem: Environmental > Aquatic > Non-marine Saline and Alkaline > Saline | place: Antarctica: Organic Lake... | reverse complement strand
TTCCCTCTCCCTGTTCATCCCTGTTTGTCCCTGTTCATCTTTGTTCATCCCTGTTCATCCCTATTCACAAGTTCCCTGTTCTTCATCCCTGCTCGTCCCTTTTCACAAGTTCCCTCTCCCTGTTCATCCCTGTTTGTCCCTGTTCATCTTTGTTCATCCCTGTTCATCCCTATTCACAAGTTCCCTGTTCTTCATCCCTGCTCGTCCGTTTTCACAAGTGCCCTCTCCTTGTTCATCCCTGTTCGTCCCTGTTCACAAGTTCCCTGTTCTTCATCCCTGTTTGTCCCTGTTCACAAGTGCATGTGCATAAGGTTGACCACAACCCATATATATAATACATATGTACAGTACTTCAGGCAGGGAAATCACCAGTTATACTGTCATACACGCTTCTGGCTAACCCTATGTGTACGCCGTATATGACCATATATATGATGGAATCCCTGCAAGAAATACCGTATATACACCGTATATATATGGTTCAGGCCAACCATATGCAACATTACCAATCACCACTTATTCACTACCAAACAACTGCGCGACATTTATTCAACTTTGGCCCTGCTTCTGCCTCTCACACGACACACTTCAGACAGCCTTATTCCTATTCAGCTTGAAGCATCCTTAAGCTCGAACATTTTCAGCTCGAAACTTCCTTCAGCTCGAAACATTCCAGAATAAACCGTCTCTTCATCGCCATCAGCACAAGCCATTGTTCCCTTCTCCCACAATGCACATGATACTGCCCTATCCCTGTTCGGTATGACACATCCAGAATCCCTGTCTCTTGATCGCCATTAGCACACAACATCGTTCCCCCTTACCAAACGCACTTGAAAACGCCCTACCCCTTTCCAGTTTTAAATAACACAAAAACACATGATCTCTTACTCGCCCCCTCACCCGATGTACTTGAAACCGCACCACACCTGTGCGTTCCTAACATTCTAAAACTACATCTCTTCTTCGCCAGACCCACAAATCACGCCCCCCCTCCCCCCTGCCCGATGTACTTGAAACCGCACCACACCTGTGTGTTCCTAACATTCTAAAACCACATCTCTTCTTAGCCAGTTCTAGAAATACATCTCTTCTTTGCGAGACCCACAAACCACGCCCCCCTCCCCCCTACCCGATGTACTTGGAACAGCACCAAGCCATGCGCCTCAGAGACAAGGGGCTTGACAATTAGTTGTGGTGCGGTGGCGAGGGTGGTTGTGCTCTCAGCAGGTGGCCTTCTTAAGCTGCCCATGCGCCCCCAAGCGGGCACACCGGTGAGGTTGGCAGCCGCGCCCTCTGTGTAAGCGCGCGTGTGTGTGTGCGCATGTGTGTGTGTGCGTGTGTGTGTGTGTGTGTGTTTGTGTGTGTGTGTGTGTGTGTGTGAGAGAGTGTGTGTGTTTATGTGTGTGTGTGCCATACGCTCCAACCCCTGCAAATGATTACATACAAGTCAAGAGGATCGCCTGCCAGGAATTCAGTGCATAGCGGCTCTTGGCCATATTCATATTCATATCGATCTCTTCTGTTCCTGAACCACGCAAAAACTGGAGCACATAACATTTTCCAGATCATTTGATCATGGCAGCACTGAGCAGGAAGTCTATCAGTTGAATCGAAACACACACACACACACGACAAGGGTTGTGCTCATGATTGTCGCAACCATGGCAACCCATTGCAACCATGGCAACCTAGCAACTTATTGAAACCATGGCAACCATGGCAACTTATTGAAACCTAGCAACTTATTGAAACCATGGCAACCATGGCAACTTATGGCAACCATGGCAACCCATTAATTTATTGAAACTATGGCAACCTAGCAACTTATTGAAACCATGGCAACCCATTGTAACTTATTGAAACCATGGCAACCTATCAACTTATTGAAACCATGGCAACTTATTGAAACCATGGCAACCTATCAACTGATTGAAACCATGGCAACCCATTGCAACCTAGCAACTTATTGAATCCATGGCAACCTAGCAACTTATTGAAACCATGGCATCTTATTGAAACCATGGCATCCTAGCAACTTATTGAAACCATGGCAACCTAGCAACTTATTGAAACCATGGCAACCTGGCAACCCATTGCAACCATGGCAACCTAGCAACTTATTAATCCATGGCAACCTAGCAACTTATTGAAACCATGGCAACCCATTGCAGCCATGGCAACCCAGCAACTTATTGCAACCATGGCAACCCAGCAACTTATTGAAACCATGACAACCATGGCAACCCATTGCGACCATGGCAACCTAGCTATTATTAAAACCATGGCAACCTAGCACTTATTGAAACCATGGCAACCCATTGCAACTTATTGAAACCATTGCAACCCATTGCAACCATGTCAACCATGGCAACATATTGCAACCACGACAACTTATTGCAACCATGAAACTTGTCGCAGCCATGGCAGCTTACATCGCAGAGAAGTGCAGAAAATCTCCAGAGGGGTCAACTGAGCAAATGTCCTGGAATGTGACTTTTTTTATGCAATCATGTTTGGTTCATGAAGTCTGGGGCCAAAAAGACCACCCCAGTGGTCTGGACAGAAATACAGTTCAAAGTTTGGCACTGAGTTTCCACATTACAGGCCATCACGCCCCGACCAGGGCCTCTTTTCTTTTCAAAACAAGACAGGAGGATTTCCTTTATGATACCAAATCATCCTAGGGTTTGAAAAGTATACTTGAAGGTTGATTATCCACCTTTTTGGCACCTTTTTGCTGATTTTCTCTAAGGAAAATGGGCCAAAATGGGGTATCTGGCCAAGTACTGCTCCGTTTTGTTGATATTTTTATAAAAATTTAGACGATTCATATAAATGACACAAATCAGGTCAGTGGGTGGTGAGATACGAGAGAATGATGGTGAAAAATGGGGTCCACGCCGCGGGCAATTAGACATTTTAGCCAATACCGGCAACATTGAAGCTCAGGTGCTATCAGCAACCTCTGGGTACTGAGCTTGACTGTTGCCAGTCCCGGTCACCATACTCAATTGACGTTTCAAAACCACACTTGTTTGGGGCCTCAGATGACCACCTCTGGAAAATCTCCATTGTGTTGTGTACACCTGTACTGTGTGCACCTGCACTGTGTTGTGCGCACCTGGGCCCTTCACCTCCGCCTCTCTGAATTTGAGGACGCACAGGAATGAAACAGAGACTCTCCTTCTCCTCGGATCACCAGACCACCAAACAGGCTTAAATTGGCCAGAACCGTATATACACACCGTATATGACCGTATGTATGGTGATTTCCCTGCTGAAAATACCGTATGTACACTGTATGCAGGTATAAATATATGGTTCTGGCCCACCCTAAACAGACTATACCAGACTGCACGTATAAATATATGGTTCTGGCCCACCCTAAACAGACTATACCAGACTCTTTAGACCATATAAGACTCTCGAGCTAGTCCTGGGCTATTATTTATACAGTAGCTGCAGGCACGGGCTCAGGACCCTGTCGGCTGGCCAATGGTGTGTAAGACCTCCGCTATGTACCTCAACAGCCCCGGCTACTTCATTAAGACACCTGTTTCCTTGCATTCGGTATCAAAGCTGCTAGGGGGTTGTCGCCAAGCATTTGCCTACCCTCCCACACTGAATGATTCCCTGTGTAACACACACATATACACACACACATATATATTATATATAATATATATATATATATACACACACAGTCTGGGCGGCAGGTTCGGAAGCAGGAAGCTTTTTTAAGCTAGGAGGTGGATTTTAGGGTTTACACACACACACACACACATACACACACAGAGAAACACACCTGCCGAGGCCTTTGCCTCTGCCTCTTCAACCTCAAGGGCGCGTGCGAGCGCTCGTTCCAAGTCCACCAATGCCATGCGGCACGGCACGGCCGCTCGTTTGGCATCAGGTGCTCGTGGCTGCAACCACCTGTAGATGCATTTGTTTGTAATGAACGCACATGTGAAAGTGGTGGTTTCACTTTTTTAATGCACAGCAGCTTGTTTGGTACCAGGATCTCGTGGCTGCAGCAGTGTGCACACACACACACATACACACACACACGTGTACACACACACACGCACGCACAAGATAATGAATACCTTTGTGATAAAAGCGGAAGTGAGGAACGTCAGTGCTTATTTCAAATCAACACGGACAGCGCCAAAACGGCAGCACTTAGGAGTCAGGTATCAGGAGTGAGCAGGGATACTAGGGATAAAGCTTGCGTTGTGACTTCTGATTCAGCTCCTGTTGTGGCATCTGGCACAGCATCTATGCATGCGATACAGCTTCTGTTGTAATGTCTGATGCAGCTCCTGTTTTGGCATCTGGCACAGCATCTATGCCTGCATAGATGCTGTGTGTGATGCAGCTACTGTTGTAATGTCTGGTTACCTTTAAAGGATGCGTCCTTATAAGCAAGATACAAGCTTACGCATTCACCCACCCACAATCCAAACCACATCCAGACGAAAAACCACACTCACGACTACCACGCCAACACTCACACCCACCCACCCACACACACACCACACCCACACCCACATGCACCACCGTTTACCCACGTTATGATAATAACACACCTGTACAGCCCCACCAGCAGTCCCCATGAAATGGCCAAAGCAGGCACTGCAGCCACGAGCGAAATGCTCAGCTCCTGTTACATGTGGGGAGTGCATGTGTGTGTGTTGTTTGTGTGTGTGTGTGTGTGTGTGTGTGTGTGTGTGTGTGTGCGTGTGTGTGTGTGTATGTGTGTGTGTGTGTGCGTGTGTGTGTGTTGTTTGTGTGCATGCGTGTACATGCGCACGTGCACAAGTGTGTGCATGTGTGTGTGCATGTGTGTGTGTGTGTGTGTGTGCATGCGCACATGCACAAGGGTGTGCACGTGTGTGTTTGTGTGTGTGTGTCAGTCGTAAACACCAAAAGCTTGAATGGGAACTTGCAATCTCACACATACATCCTGTGCGTGTATGTAGTGAAGGGGTCTTGATCCAACAAGGAGATTTAGCTTTAAACTATGCGTGTATGTATGTTTTATGTGTGTTGTATGTGTGTTTATCAGATATCAGGCAGCTACCCCTTGCACACACACAGGGGATTACAATACAAACCAGAAGGTAGAGTCTGAAGTGAAAGCCTAAAACAGCATTATTCTGCAAGTTCTCATATAAGTTATTTGAGTGGACACGCGGCACACATCTAAGACATGCATACACTTAACATAATTGCCACAAACACGCACGCACGCACGCACGCACGCACCCACTAATCCCTGTTGTACTTCGTGCTGCAACCAGTGTTTTGATTCTGTTGCTAAAACGTTGCACGCTGCTATAAGGAAGCGTGGCACGCACACACACACACACACACACACACACACACACACACACACACACACACACACAGGAGAAGTTACTCACGTTGGCCCTAAGGATTTGGTCAAGCTCCAGCATGGCGGCTTCTGTATCCAGCTTCAGGCGTTGCACCTGAGAATACACAAACACATAGACGCACACAGTGATTTTATTGTAAAATTTCAGGTGATACTTGTGCGAGTAAAGAATGCCTACCCAGCAAGAAAGGCTCTGCGGCCGGCTTCGGGCGTCGTCCCTGGGAACGCACACACATTAATTACAATTAGGGTTGGCCAGAACCATATGTATACGGTGTGTATACGGTATTTTTGGCAGGGAAATCACCATTTATACGGTGTGTATACGGTATTTTTGGCAGGGAAATTACCATATATACGGTCATATACAATGTATATATAAACGGTTCTGGCCAACCCTAATTACAATTGCACTCTTCACGCAATGTTTGCGTGGAAGCAAAGAAATGCTTAAGCAGCAAGAAAGCCTGTGTCCAGGTTTGGGCGTCGTCCCTGGGAACGCACACACATTGATTACAATTGCACTCTTCACGCGATGTTTGCGTGGAAGTAAAGAATTGCTTAAGCAGCAAGAAAGCCTGTGTCCAGGCTTGGGCGTTGTCTCTGGGAACGTACACACATTGATTACAATTGCACTCTTCACGCGATGTTTGCGTGGAAGTAAAGAAATGCTTAAGCAGCAAGAAAGCCTGTGTCCAGGTTTGGGCGTCGTCCCTGGGAACGCACACACATTGATTACAATTGCACTCTTCACGTGATGTTTGCGTGGAAGTAAAGAAATGCTTAAGCAGCAAAAAAGCGTGTGTCCAGGTTTGGGCGTTGTCCCTGGGAACGTACACCACCACACGCTCAGAACACACCCATTGCAATTGTGTAGACTGAGAAAAGTAAATCCTGCGCAGGCAGTAAAAAATCACGGGCGCCAGGTACTGTAAAACTCCCTTACGAAGAAAAGAGAAGAAACGAGTAATGACGGCCTGGAGGGTTGCAGACAGTGAAATGCTTTTTCAGTCGTTGCTGACACACAAGGAAATAAGCACAGCCCTTTGATTTAAGTTGGCATTGCGCACATCACAATTTCTCATAATGCTTGTGCAACAAATTGAGCATTCTGCACCTGCTTTGCCCAAAACACAAAACTTCAACCCCTCATAATGTTTGCAATAATTCAAGCATGCATGCACGTTTGGCTCTGCACCTGCTTGGTCCAGTACACAAAACTCAACTTCTCGTAATGTTTGCAAAAAATCTAGCATGCATGTTTGGCTCTGCACCTGCTTGGTTCAAAACACAAAACTGCTTTCCTATTCCATGCCGGAAGTGTCACCTGCCTGCGCTTAAAGCATTTCTTGATGGACACACACACTCAAACACAAACACAAATACATACACGCACACACACAGAAGTGTCACCTGTCTGCGCCTAAGGCATTACTTGATAGACACACACACACACACTCAAACACAAACACAAACACATAAACAAACGCACACACACAGAAGTGTCACCTGTCTGCGCCTAAGGCATTACTTGATGGACACACACACTCAAACACAAACACACATGCACACACACAGCTTTAGCAGTAGCACCCATGTACAACCAATACCAATTCCAAGGCTCGTCCATAATATCTTCCACGATATTCCACGTAATATTGGGTTTATAAACCACTCCTTTGTCGGCAGGGACCACGGATAAGCACACCTACACGGATATGCTTACGCACACACACAGACGTGCACAGCCTCGTACACAAAGCACACGCGCAGGGTTGACCAGGACCGTATGTACATTATATCATCGTTGTATATGACCGTAAGTTTGATGAAGTTTCTGCCAAAAATATTGTATATGCACCATACACTGTATACATTATTATATATGGTTCTGGCCAACCCTACGCACGCGCAGACAATGTTATAAATGCTTGACATGGCACCAAGGATGCCACAAGTGCCTAACACAAAGACACGGGTACCACAACATGGTGACCCAAGTAACCAAAAAAAAGACTAGAGTACCAAAAGGAAAGACACGAGTGCCAAAAACAAGGTAACGCAATTACAAAACAAATGCGACCGAGTACTAAAAAGAAAGACACGAGTGCGAAAAACAATGTAACTCGTGGACCCAAAATATAAACAAAGTAGCTCGAATAGTGAGACAAAGACGCGAGCACCAGAAACAAAGACACGAATGCCGATAACAAAATAGCTTAAGTAGCAAAAAGAAAGGCACGAGTGCCAAAAACAAGGCAAAACAAGTAATAGAAAGAAAGGCACGAGTGCCAAAAACAAAGACGCGAATACCAAAACAAAAGACACGAGTGCCATAAACAAGGCAACACAAGTAACAGAAACAAAGACACGAGTGCCAAAAACAAGGCAACACAAGTAGCAAAAGAAAGACACAAGTGCCAAAAACAAAGTAGCTTAGGTAGCAAAAAGAAAGGCACGAGTGCCAAAAACAAGGCAACACAAGTAACAAAAAAAAAGACATGAGTGCCAGAAACAAGGCAACACAAGCAAAAAGAAAGACACGAGTGCCAAAAACAAGGCAACACAAGTTTAAAGAGTGGCAAGAGTGACAAAAAACAAGGTAACAGGATGTCTTACCTGGATCAAAAGGGACCGCACCAATTGGCCCATCAGCAGATTCCTTAGGGGATGTCTCATCTCGAACTCATAGCTGTGCATGACCTGTGGATAAAAGGGGAGACATTTTGCTTGGTACAAATGATGTGTTATACGTTAGTTTAGAAGTCCAATGTGGAGAGGGAGATGCCGCATCTCAAGCAAGTAGCTGTGCAGGACCTGTGGATAAAGGGAGACATTTTGCTTGGTACAAATGATGTGTTATACGTCGGTTTAGAAGTCCAATGTGGAGAGGGAGATGCCGCATCTCAAGCAAATAGCTGAGCAGGACCTGCGAATAAAAGGGAGGCGTTTTGCTTGGTAGACAGACATGATGCACCATGTGTGGGTCTAGCAGTCCGATGTGGCGATGCCGCATCTCAAACTCGTGGCTGTGCATGACCTGCGGATACAAGGGAGGCATTTTGCTTGGAAGACAGACATGATGCACCATGTGTGGGTCTAGAAGTCCGATGTGGCGATGCCGCATCTCAAACTCGTGGCTGTGCATGAGCTGCGGATAAAAGGGAGGCATTTTGCTTGGAAGACAGACATGATGCACCATGCCAGATTATAAGGACTGTGTAAACAGGGAGGCGCTGCACTTTGACACACTCACGGGTGTGCACGGAATATGGTTGAGGATTTGAACTCCTATACGCGTATCATTAGCTTGGCGTCTGGATTGCCTCCACCTTTTCTGGCATCCAACTCATCAGTCGCAACCTTTCTTTTTCTACTTCAAACTTGATCCTTTCTCTATCACATCTCTTTCTTGGCCTCCTTTCTCATAAATATCTCCCCTCTTGTTCAGCTAGGGGTTACGGGCTTTTTCCAAGCTTCCGCTGCGATGCCCCCTGAGTCACATATATAGATGTAACAAGAAAAGAAAAGAAAACTACGCAGGCAGCAAAACACTCCCTGCATCAATTACGGAAAGGAGACACATACATCAGCCCAAAGTGCATTGAGTCTCCCCCACCAAAGGAAAACAGAACACTAGTGGGGAACGTCTGGATGTAACCTTGACATAACTCAGCTTCGTGTCATGACAAGACACCACGAATTAGTTAGCTCACAGGTGTGTGTCTGGGTGTGTGTGTATGTGTGTGTGTATGTTTGAGTGTGTGTGTGTGATTGTGTGTGTAATTGTGTGTGTGTGTGTATGTGTGTGTGTGCTTCGTGTCATGACATGACACCAATTATACATTATACATTGTCACGATTATACATTACACGATCGTCGCTAATTATACATTATACAATATACATTGACACGATTTTACACTATAAACGATTGTCACCAATTATACATTATACATTGTCACGATTATACACTATACACGATTGTCACCAATTATACATTATACCTTATACATTGACACAAATTAGTGGCTTGAACGACACCGGGAATTATGGGCGTGACATGACACTAGGAATTATTGGAGTGACATGACACTAGGAATTATTGGGATGACATGACACTAGGAATTATTGGGATGACATGACTCAGAAAACAATACAGGTTTTGTTCTGGCTGTATACTTCAGCCAATGCTACCGTCTTGTAGCTTGAACAAGTGAGGTCAGCTGTGTTTTTGGACAACGCTTTGGCATCATGAGAGCGAATAAGTAGGGATGGCCAGAGCCATATGTATACAGTGTATATATATATATATATATATATGGGATTTTGGGCAGGGAAATGACCAAATATACGGTCATATACAGTGCACATATACGATTCTGGACAACCCTATTTGAAATAAGGAAATGATACTATTCATGCAACAAAGGGATGATGTTGCCTGTACACACAATGGATGTTGTGTGTGTGTGTGCAAGTTCAGAATGTCCCTGTTGGTGCAAATGAAGGGACGTCACTGTTTTTGTTAGATAAAGGGGACACACACACAACTCTATTGCAGGGCGAACAGCACAGAAGCCAACACGACAATGCCAGAAAACTTGTCTGCTTTTTTCGCTTACAGCGGGCAACCTTGGCCACAGCTTTTTGAGTATTCACTTTGTTGCATGTGCATAATCGTTTCGTTGCATGATCGCGCATAATTGTATGATTGCATGATCGCGTTGCATCATCGCGTTGCATGATCGTGTTGCATGATCGCGTTGCATGATAGCGTTGCATGATCGTGCATAATTGCTTTGTAGCATGTGAGTAAAAGACAAAGACATCTGCTTCTTTCGTCCGTTATACCAGCATCAACCAAACCTCAGGGCTGAAAGATGTTAGATTACTCTCTTACACACACACACACACACAAACGTAGTGGACACCAATGCAACATTATGTCTTCTCTTTGTTGCTCACCACACAAAGACAAAGGCCTGCTTCCTCCGCCTTTGCCACCAGTGTGTAATGACACTCAAAACTGAAAGATGTCAGCACACTCACACACGCAGTAGACATACACACGACAAAAACTCCTCTCCTTGTCGCTCACCACACAATAGGATGGCTGCCCTGACTCCTCTCTTCATCAGGAACACAAACACATACATACGATTACACCCACCCACACACCCACACGGTCACACACACACATACACCCACACCCACACACGCACACACACGGTCACACACCTCCTTCATCCCCGCAACCATCGCGTCCTGGTCCTCAGGGCTAAAAGACATCAGGTTGCTCACACACACACACACACGGTCACACACACACACACGCTCACCTACACGGTCACACACCTCCTTCATCCCTGCAACCATCGCGTCCTGATCCTCAGGGCTGAAAGACATCAAGTCGCTCACACACACACACACATATACACACACACACA
>Ga0307968_1004872_pt1 | contig 10853 bp, 11 predicted proteins | sample OrgLakmetagen650_FD_201834 | JGI IMG/M metagenome (GOLD analysis project Ga0307968, IMG submission 201834) | Saline water microbial communities from Organic Lake, Antarctica - #650 | ecosystem: Environmental > Aquatic > Non-marine Saline and Alkaline > Saline | place: Antarctica: Organic Lake... | reverse complement strand
CTACACCCATACCCACAGACATACTCATACACTCACACACTCATCCTTATTGAGGGTGTTGGCGTGGGTGTATGTGTGTGTAGTAATGCACGCACACACACGCAACAGTGCACACATGCACTCTGTGCAAGCAACATTATTTGGTTGTGAGCCTGGTTAAAAAACACAGGTCTCCTCCCAAAGGCACTTTCAGCCTCCTGCACACAGACGTGCCACTGTCCCTACACACACACACACACACACACACATTGATACCAATGCCGTGCCTCCGTCCCTACACACACATTTATACCAATACCAATGCCGTGCCACTGTCCCTACACACACACACACACACACACATTGATACTAATGCCGTGTCTACATCCCTACACACACATTGATACCAATGCCACTCAAAAATCAGTGATTGCAACCTTACACCAGTAAGTGCGCCGACATATCAGACCCTCATTTATCCTTGGACACACATAGCCTTCTGCACACAGCCGCGCCACTGTCCCTACACACACATTGATATCAATACCAATGTCGTGCCTATGTCCCTACACACACATTGAAACCGATGCCACTCAAAAATCAGTGATTGCAACCTTATACCAGTAAGTGCGCCGACATATTAGACCCTCACTTCTTACCTTGGACACACATAGCCCCCTGCACACAGACGCGCCTCTGCCCCCACAAACACTGCAGAAGCAGGGGCATCAGGGCCCTTGTCTGGGAAGCCCATGCACACCTGCAGATATACATGCACATATGTAGGCCTACATCCTACATATATGGCATATGATGCATGTCAGTGCGTCCAGTTTTTGCAGATTTTCTTGCAGATTTTTTTGCAGATATTATTGCAGATATACACGCACATATGTAGGCCTACATATATGGCATTTGATGTGTGTCAGTGTGTCCAGTCTTTGCAGATATTTTAGCAGATATTTCTGCAGATATACACACACATATGTAGGACCTACATATATGGCATAATATGTATGTCATTGAGTCCAATTTCATTCAAACATTCACGGCCCTATAATCGACTTTTGGGAAAGTCCTTGTACGCCTGCACACACACACACAAACACACACACACACACGCACGCACACCCACCCACCCACACACACACACCACACACACACACAAACACAAATACACACACACACACACAGGTTCACAAATGAATACACACACGCATATGCACATGCGTTCTCACATATGGTTAGAGCATCAACGTCACAGGGGCTTGCATACACAAATGCACTCTCCTCCCTACATAAACAAATACACTCTTCTCCCAACCATATGGATAGAGCATCAACGTCACAGGGCTTGCACACACAAGTGCACTCTCACATATGAATAGAGCATCAACGTCACATACACAAATGCGTTCACACACACACGCACACACACATACACACAGCTCTGGCCATACGTAAACACACACCGTTCTGGCCATACGTACACACACAGCTCTGGCCATACGTACACACACACAGCTCTGGCCATACGTACACACACAGCTCTGGCCATACGTACACACACAGCTCTAACCATATGAACACACACAGCTCTGACTGTCCGTACACACACACACAGCTCTGGCCATACGTACACACACAGCTCTGACTGTCCGTACACACACAGCTCTGGCCGTACATTTGAACACATACGTTGGTGGTGCCACGAGCAAATGAATGGCCATTGCCTAGCAGCTTATGTAGCACTGCAAACCCACACCCACACCCACACCCACACCCACACCCACACCCACACCCACACCCACACCCACACCCGCACCCATACCCACACCCACACCCACACCCACACCCACACCCACACCCACACCCACACCCACACTCACACCCACACTCACACCCACACTCACACCCGCACCTGCACCCACACCCACACCCACACCCACACCCACACGCACACGCACACCCACACCCACACCCTCACCCACCCCCACCCCCACCCCCACCCCCACACCCACTCCCACTCCTACTCCCACTATGACTCCGACACCGACACCGACACCGACACCGACACCGACACCGACACTGACACCAAAACCGAAACCGACGCCGACACTGACGCCCGCACCCGCACCCGCACCCGCACCCACACCCACACCCACATCTACACCTACAGCCATGTACACACAAACACCCACACACTCATTCACACTCCCACACACTCCCACACTCACCAGCTCAGCTCCAGAGTTTCCAGCCAAGGCGGGAGGGGGAGGAGCATGGCTCATCAGCAGATCTGCATGTGAGTATGTGTTTGTGTGTGTGTGTGTGTGTGTGTATGTGTGTGTGTAAGTATGTGTGTGTGTGTGTGGCTCATCAGCAGATCTGCATGTGTTTGTGCATGTCGGGAAGTGTGTTTGTGTGTGTGTGTTTGTGTGTGTATGTGTGTGTGCGTGTTTGTATGTGTTTGTGTGTGTGTTTGTGTGTGTGTGTTTGTGTGTGTGTGCACGTGTGTGTGTGTGTGTGTGTGTTGCCTGCCCAGGCGGGAAGGGTGGGAGGAAAGCATGTCTCACCTGCTGCTCTGCATCTGAGTATGTGCGTGCTCGTGTTTGTGTATGTGTGCGTGTGTATGTGTGTGTGCGTGCGTGCATGTGTGTTTGTGTGTGTTTGTGTGTGTGTTTGTGTGTGTGTGTGTTTGTGTGTGTGTATGTGTGTGCGTGCGTGTGTGTGTTGCCTGCCCAGCCGGGAAGGGTGGAAGGAAAGCATGTCTCACCAGTTGCTCTGCATCTGAGTATGTGTGTGTTCGTGTTTGTGTGTGTATGTGTGTGTATGTGTGTGTGCGTACGTGCGTGAATGTGTGTGTGCGTGTGTGTGTTTGTGTGTGTGTATGTGTGTGTGTGTGTGTGTGTTGCCTGCCCAGGCGGGAGGGGTGGGAGGTAAGCATAACTCACCAGCTGCTCTGCATCTGAGTATGTGTGTGTTTGTGTTTGTGTGTGTATGTGTGTGTATGTGTGTGTATGTGTGTGTGCGTGTGTGTATGTGTGTATGCGTGTGTGTGCATGTGTGCATGTGTGTGTGTGTGCACGCATGCGTGTGTGTATGTGTGTGTGCGTTCATGTGTTTGTTAGGGTACGAACATAAAAAAAAAGGACGGAGCAGGAGGTGTAGTCGTTTCCTGAACTCTAATATGTAAACGAATCTGATAAGATGTCCTAGTTAGCGTCTGTTCATTTTGCTCCTGCCTGAGAGTATGCCGGACGCAACACACCGATGCTCACCTTATTGCAAATCAAATTCCATGCAGTTATATGACAAAAGGTATGAAGTCCATGGCCTACTTGGGGTTAGGGTTTATAGTTAGGACTCAAGGTTAAACCACCATCCTACCCTCATCCCCGAGCAATATGAGAAATGAGACCTAACACATCAGCAGCTTTGCCTTACCTACCAAATAAATTTCTTTCAGTGCGATGCCATAGCTGCCTCCGGTTTCCCTACCTTCCAAGTGGGTTTAATTCAGTGCGATGCCATAGCTACCTCCAGTCTCCTTACCTGCCAAGTGGGTTTCATTCAGTGCGATGCCATAGCTGCCTCCGATTTCCTTATACCTGCCAAGTGGGTTTCGTTCAGTGCGATGCCATAGCTGCCTCCGATTTCCTTACCTGCCATGTGGGTTTCATTCAGTGCGATGCCATAGCTTCCTCCGGTTTCCTTACCTGCCAAGTGGGTTTCATTCAGTGCGATGCCATAGCTGCCTCCAGTTTCCTTATACCTGCCAAGTGGGTTTCATTCAGTGCGATGCCATAGCTGCCTCCGCTTTCCTTACCTGCCAAGTGGGTTTCGTTCAGTGCGATGCCATAGCTGCCTCCGCTTTCCTTACCTGCCAAGTGGGTTTCATTCAGTGCGATGCCATAGCTGCCTCCAGTTTCCTTATACCTGCCAAATAAATTTCTTTCAGTGCGATGCCATAGCTTCCTCCGGGTTCCTTACCTGCCAATTGGGTTTCATTCAGTGCGATGCCATAGCTGCCTCCAGTTTCCTTATACCTGCCAAGTGAGTTTCGTTCAGTGCAATGCCATAGCTGCCTCCGATTTCCTTACCTGCCAAGTGGGTTTCATTCAGTGCGATGCCATAGCTGCCTCCAGTCTCCTTACCTGCCAAGTGGGTTTCGTTCAGTGCAATGCCATAGCTGCCTCCAGTTTCCTGCGCTATGCGCCGACACACATGCACCTCCGCCGCCACTCCCACCAAGGACACCCTGCACACAAGATGGCACAACGTTTAATATCGAAAGCAAGCTCCCAAATGACACGTTGTTGGTTTGAGTTATAAATTAATGTACAAGAGATGACCACCACAGTGGTGCGCGCTCACACACAACAAACACACACACACACACACAAGGATGAGCACAGGCGGTGCAGGTACACTCGAGCCCCACCTATTATGGCAACGCTTAAACATGCTGTCTTACTACTGCCACAAGCGTTTTCGCACACCCACCTGATTTTGGCGGCCTTAGCCTCTTTGATGCTGTCGAAAATATTCCCGGGGTCGCACGTGGAGAGAGCAGCAAATAGCAGCAGCATCTCCCTGTGGCCGTATGGTGGGATGCTGCGCAGCATCCCCACGCCGGTGTCTAGCGCGTTCTGAAGTGATACAGCTCCGGTGGCACCTGTTCAAAATTCAAGAGCCTCTCAATGTTCAATTTTGAAAGTGCATGCCAGTTTCTTGTGCTTGTTATAGCGACTGGCTGGACTTGCAGCACCTGTCATTAATATATAAACAATGCATACCTGTCATATGTCATAAATATATAAATAATGCATACCGGTATATGACCATAACCTTGTGAGTACAGTGTAACCTTGTGAGTACAGTGTAACCTTGTAAGTGTAACCTTGTGAGTGTAACCTTGTGAGTGTACAGAGTAACCATGTGATTACAGTGTAACCTTGTGAATACAGTGCAACCCTGTAAGTGTAACCTTGTGTACAGTTGTAGTGTACAGTGTGACCTTGTGAGTACAGTGTAATATTGTAAGTGTGACCTTGTGAGTACAGTGTAACCTTGTGAGTGTAACCTTGTGTACAGTTGTAGTGTACAGAGTAACCATGTGAGTACAGTGTAACCTTGTCAGTACAGTGTGCCCTTGTGAGTACAGTGTGACCTTGTAAGTGTAACCTTGTGAGAACAGTGTAACCTTGTGAGTACAGTGTAACCTTGTAAGTGTAACCTTGTAAGTGTAACCTTGTGAGTGCAGTGTATATGACCGTACATGTGGAGATGGCCCCCAAGACCTATACCGTACATCTATTGTAAATACACTTTGTTGGTACAGAGACAAGTAAATACACTTTGTTGGTACAGACCTATACCATACATCTATTGTAAATACACTTTGTAGGTACAGAGGATGCTATGGCCCTTCTGATCCCCATTGACCCTTTCCTTTCCTGTTCCTTTGTGGTGTAGGGGTTTTACGGCACCTGGTACCAAATGGCTACATGGAAACGAGATATGGTCAAGAACGACATACGAATAAAGTATGTGTAGGGTCGGGCAGCTAGGGTCGGCTTACTCTGTAAACTCTGTAGGGTCGGCCAGAACCGTATATTTACACCGTATCTGACCGTATATTTGGTAACTTCCCTGTCAAAAATACCGTATACATACCGTTTACATATACATGGTTCTGGCCAATCCTAAGTATATGGCATTCTGAACCCTCCTTTCAGGTTACACACGCACGTCACAACGATTGTATACTGCTGATGAACGCTAATGCTGCTGCACCAAAAGTACCGCACTGACACGAACGAAGTATATATAGGGTTGGCCACAATCAACACAAATACGGTGTGCATACGGTACTTTTGGCAGGGAAATACCCAAATATACGGTCATGTACAGTGTATATAAACGGTTCTGGCCAGCCCTATGTATATGGCATTCTGGCCCCCTTCAAGGGCTATGAAATACGACTAGGGTTGGCCAAAACCATACATTTATAAGTATACACGGTGTACATACGGTATTTTTACCAGGGAATTTACCATACATACGGTCATACGGTGCAGATATACGGTTCTGGCCAATCCTATGTACGAAACATGACGTATGAATAGCTATATACAATTGTTGGTAGCACAAGCAAGCAGGGCTAGTAGCTGAGTGAGGGGATAAAGGCAGACATAGACACTTATATACACCACTATTACTTGAGGCCCGAGTAGATTCCAAATTTGCGACAAGCTCACGAACTCTTACATATTTTAACCACACTACCAGCTGCTCATATCTGCACACAGGCAGGCTTGCGCCTACAGAAGTCTAGAATGTTTTCGGGGAGGATTTGTAAGCCACGCGAGTTTTAATCTATATTAAATAGATAGGGTTGGCCAGAACCGTATACATACGTATATATACTCCGATTTCCAAGCCAAACATACACCGATTTCCAAGCCAAAAATACCGTATGTACACCATATATATATGGTTCTGGCCAACCCTATAAATAGTTTGTATTGTTAAACAATCCGGTGAGCAACATGTGTGTGCGTGGTTTACATGAAAAAAACCAGATGAAAGTGGTATAATTTGCATCATACCATTTCCACTGCTATTGCTTGGACCTGTTAATTGAGTATTTATGTTATGTTTATCAAGCTACTACATCCACTGTTGAACTTTTAAAGTGGGTTAAACTCATCTTTGTCTGCTGCGTCCATACGCCTCCGTAAGGGAGTTTGTCTTGACTTGCCATGTACTGCTTACCGCCTAAGTACTCCACTCTTCACATTTTTCTGAGAGTCCTCGGTTACACTTATATTCAGCCTCTGCAGTAGCCAGCTGTGAAGCAACAAGCCTATACTCGCTCAGATTTGCTGCATCCAAGCGTCTCAACTGAGCTTCAGGGGAGCCACCCAAACCGTTCAAGGCTCTTATGCAAGACATAAGCAGTCGAAAATCTGCACTCACTCAGATTTTTTGCTGCATCCAAGCGTCTCAACTGAGCTTCAGGGGAGCCCCTCAAACCGTTCAAGGCTTTTATGCAAGACATAAGCAGTCGAAAAACTGCACTCACTCAGATTCGCTGCATCCAAGCGTCTCAGCTGAGCTTCAGGGGAGCCACTCAGATCCGTCAACCGCTCCGCCACTCCATTACGCAGCAGCAAGATGCCAAGCTGGCTCAAGGGGTTCTGCAGAACGCAGTATATGTGGTTATGTGGTTCTATTCCGGCACACCTCCACCGAATGTTGGAGGGGAACTTACACATGGCCAACCATCCAGGAGAAAACACTGCCAAAAAACTCTGCCAAAAAATTGAAGAGAGAGAAAGCTGCCTGAAACAAACTGAACACTGAACTGGCTAAAGAACTGAAACCTCTCCTAGAAGAGAACAAGGAAGTTAGCAGCTGGGCCGTTGACACCTATACCTGCCAACTGAGACAGCACGAAGCGAAAGTCGAGAGGAAGAGGGGAAAACTCAACCTAAACACTATAGACCAGGTGTAGAAAGGATGATTCCCACAGCGCAAGCTGTGGCAAGACAGTTCCAACTGACATTTGGTTGCACTCGCCTCCAAGAACGTGAGTACTTCTGCAGCAGGCTGCAGAGTACTCTGCAGTTCCGGCTATGTACATAGATGTGTGCCTTTTCCGTTTCACACTATACAGCAGCAGGATACCAAGCTGGCTCAAGAGGTTCTGCAACCATGCAATGTTGGTAGGGTTGGCCCAAACCGTACATACGAAAATACGCGTACTTTGTTACACCGTATAACCGGTACCGTATTTAAACATCTCCGACCGTATTTGCAACCATATGACCATATGCGGTCTTTATATGATGTATTTCACCGCATATGGACCATAATTGCAGGTGGTACACTCCAGACTCGGGTTCCCAGCAAATCGGATTCCCAGCAAATGCAGTCCCATTAGCTCTTTTAGGTCATTTTCTTTCCTCTTGTGCCTCTTCTTACTGAGCTCTTCCTTTGCTCCTTTTTCTATAAATGCATGTATTTGCATTGCATACATAACTTTACTTGTGGTAATGGTAGGTGCCTTTTTTATAATTGCATGCATTTGCATTGTATACAAAATTTTACTCGTTACTTTTACCCATGGTTATGGCAGGTGCCTTTTCTATAAATGTATGTATTTGCATTATATACAAAATTTTAATCGTTACTTTTACCCGGGTTATGGTAGGTGCCTTTTCTATAAATGCATGCATTTGCATTGTATACAAAATTCTAGTCGTTACTTTTGCCCGTGGTTATGGCAGGTGCCTTTTCTATAAATGCATGTACTTGCATTGTATACAAAAATTTTACCCGTGGTTATGGCAGGTAAACCCGTTTTTGCACTGAAATAGGGAAAAGGCCGAATTTGGGTCTGTATGGCCTTTTAGGCTTAAAGCAGGCCTAGCTCCCCAACCTGTCTTTTTAGGGGTTAAAAGATTGGGTCATGCGGGCTCTTCAAGAGCTGCAGAATGACCGCTTTTTGGATTTATTCTGAGTGACTCCGAATTTCCCTACGTACGGTGTATACGGATATGGGTACCTATATACGGTCAATACGATACACGGTATATGTCCAGTTTATGGAAATTTCATGTACGGTTTGGGACAAACCTAAATAGTTGTCGTTAATTGCATGGATGGTTAATTGTTTATTGCATGGATGTGTGTTCTGTCATAATAATGCTCTGTATGCATCAAGCACAAGTTGTGGATTTATCCATCATCGTAGTATACCACCCAGCTTATCTACACCGTGTCTTGGCTGCTGTTCTCGATCTCCATTATATGCTTACTGAATTCAAGAAGCAGAGTGCAAACAAAGTGTGCATTCTGTTCTGTTCTGCTCTGTCGAAGGGACAACATTGGACTCCTGTTTCCGCACCTGGTCAAAAAAGTTCCGCACAAAGTCCCTAGCAACTTGTAGCATGCATGCCAAACGGCTGGGTCTCAAGTCTGGAGCAGACGCCGCCTCTGACACGTCCAGCACCTGAGGCGCACACATGGATGAGAGTAGGCATATAGGTATCTAGGTGTAGGCATCGGCATCTTCAAATGGATGAGAGTAGGTATCTGGGTATCTATAGGCATATAGGTATCTAGGTGTAGGCATCGGCATCTAGGTAGGTATAGGCATATAGGTATTTAGGTGTAGGCATCGGCATCTAGGTAGGTATAGGCATATAGGTATCTTGGTGTAGGCATCGGCATCTAGGTATCTATAGGCATATAGGTATCCAGGTGTAGGCATCGGCATCTAGGTAGGTATAGGCATATAGGTATCTAGGTGTAGGTATCGGCATCTAGGTAGGTATAGGCATATAGGTATCTAGGTGTAGGTATCGGCATCTAGGTAGGTATAGGCATATAGGTATCTAGGTGTAGGCAGAACTGTAATCAAGGCTGCGGTCCGTCGTGCCTCCTACTCGCTAGCAGAATTAGGGTTGTCGCCCCTCACCTGACACACTGAGTGTATGAACTAGGCGTGTGTGTGTGTGTGTGTGTGTGTGTGTGTGTGTGTGTGTGTGTGAAGCAATAGATTGCTATAGCCTGTAGAATACGTATATGCATGCAATTAGTCCTGCGTGTGGCAAATGCAATGAAGCAGGTTATATGCTGCCTGTGGTACTTATGCCATTTTTGAGCTCGTAAATGTGGGAATGCTGCTTCTTGCCCCCTTGCTTGCCTTTTGCCTTATCCTATTCTCTCACCTACAAGCCACAATGCTGAGTGTGTATGTGTGTGTGTGCGCATTTGTCAGCGGTAAATGAGGGTTGGATAGCGGAACACAGTTTTTCACATTACAGCGCACTGCTGTTCACACTACAGCACTGCTCTTCACACTACAGCGCACTGCTCTTCACACTACAGCGCACTGCTCTTCACACTACAGCGGCAAATGAGGGTTGGACAGAGGAACGCAGTTCTTCACTTTACAGCATTGATGTGAAAGGGGAGGGCTTGCACTCAACACTCAACTCGACACTCAACTTAACTCAACACTCAACTCAACACTGCTTAATTTCAGGCCCGAATCTACAACCTAGTTTCTGACTCAAGCTTACACAGCCATCTGGTCTTCATTCCTCTTGGCTAGGCCTGAATCTAAAACCTAGTTTCTGACTCAAGCTTACACAGCCATCTGGTCTTCATTTCTCCTGGCTAGCTCCAACCACCTGCAAATACTTGGTTATTTCCTCGAGCATGTACAATGTACAATTCCGGCTTAAAACTAAAACGCTTCCAGAGCTCAGGACCATGAAATCCACACAAAAACACACACAGACACACACACGCACGCACACACACACACACACACACACACACACACACATCTGGACCCACCAGCAGCATATATCGGATCATGCCCTTGCGCACACTTGCACCCTGGCTGGAGGACATGAGCGTGCGCTGCCGCTTCGCTCGCAGCTCAGATGTGCGGTCCTGTCATGTGTGTAATCGTATCTGTGTTTGCTACAAGCACTGATTGATGGAAGACGATGGAAGGTCGTGTCCAAGGAGCTTGGCATCGTTGAACGTGAGAGCCTGTTGCTTTTGTGTGAACATGCTGGCGTGTATCAGCAAAGGCACACCTGGCCATACAACTGACATGCACAGAGGCACGCAAAAGGCAGTAGGCTTCGGTAACGAACGTGTGTGTGTGTTTGTGTGTATGCGTGTGTGTGTGTGTGTGTGTGTGTGTGTGTGTGTGTGTGTGTGTGAGTGTGTGTGTGTATGTGTGTGCAAGCGTGTGGATACGAGTGCGTACATGTGTGTGTGTATGTGTGTGTGTGTGTGTGTGTGTGTGTGTGTGTGTGTGTGTGTGTGTGTGTGTGTGTGTG
>Ga0307968_1004870_pt1 | contig 10854 bp, 8 predicted proteins | sample OrgLakmetagen650_FD_201834 | JGI IMG/M metagenome (GOLD analysis project Ga0307968, IMG submission 201834) | Saline water microbial communities from Organic Lake, Antarctica - #650 | ecosystem: Environmental > Aquatic > Non-marine Saline and Alkaline > Saline | place: Antarctica: Organic Lake... | reverse complement strand
CAAGATACCCTCCCCAGTACCAGAAAGAGGACACGCAGCCAAACAGAAAGTCAGCAACATACGCCCCTGACTCAAATCATAGACACTGTTGCATTAAGCTCACAAATAGTAATTCAGCCTACTGAACTACCTACAAACAGTCAGCCAAACAAACGCACTACACGCTCACAAATCACTAGTTACAACCACCATGCAACACAAGCGTTCTCACAAATAACCACTCCTCCCACCCAGCATATCAATATCATCAACCCGATAACTCACCAGATAAACAACAACCCAACCTTTGAGATTGCAGACCACCCAGCACCATCATCACAGCGCAGACCCCAAAGGAAAAGAAGATGTGAGATCCTCGATATACCCCATAATCTTCCTATCCTAAACTTGACCCCCTTGCACACCATGCATATTCAACAAGAACTCTGGACGTACAAAAACGATAAGGCTTTTTCAATGACACCCACACAGGTCATCAACACACTCTACTATGATGATATGGACATCTTGCACATGGATAATTGGAGGTTCTTCACCCCCAAGAAAAGAGACAGAGATGATACACTCCTAAGACAGAAACAATGCCACACTTACTATGCCCCCATGAATATTGAAAGATGGGCCCTATTCCTCTTTAAATCAGTTAGACTAGTGCCCAAATCCAGTAAGACTATTGCCCGAAGCCAAATAAAGTGCGCAAGCTGTGAAATTTGCTCCTACCATCTAGGACTTGAATTTTCAGACCTCTCCCCACCTTTTAAAGACGTGTACATCTGTGACGTCTGCAACCGTATTTACCACTGGCAATGCTTGCTTAAAACAAGCTGCTGCAACGCCACTGAAAGGGAAGCTATTGATGCCAATGATTCATGGGCCTGCCCTGCCTGTATCAATCTGAACCAAAAATGAAAAGGAAAGCCGTATCCATTTCAGAAAAAGAGCTTTTGGAGGTTTCATGGAACCCAACCTGGGAGCCAGAAGAACTACAAAACACGCGTGAAAGCTTCAAGCAGAGCCTCAATAAATTTGAAGTGCAAATCACCGCACCAAAATTATCTCAGCCTGCACCAGATGGACACCTAAATGATCTTCAAAAACAAGGGTTCTCTGCCATTCAAGAGGGCAACAAGTAGTACCAGCCCTACAATGTCGATCTTCGGAACAAATTTAGCTTTGACATCCAACCCACCAACCCACAGGCCAACATTATGGCCACAGGGCACTGTGAGTACTGGTTCACTACCATTGATCTCATGGAATATCAAGAAAAGAGTACCCTATCCTCCCCAGATGACACTATGCTTCCTGAAGTGTACACTGACACAGTAGCTTGTATTTACAATGTCGACGGAAAGTGTAAAGGTATGCTTACTCCCGAGCGCCTTAACATACTACGAAAGGCCTTTGACAGGGCAAAATGCAGCGGTCTACACGATCACGTCCAACTTCCTCTCACAAACTCACCTCCAACCTCCTCCCACAAATTTAGCTTTGCATCAGAACTTGTAGGCCTCATTGCACGTAAAGATATCTCTGCATCTAAACATACGAACAAAAAAATCAGACTACTTCGCACGGATACTCCCCTCCCACATCACCGTCGCCTTTTAAAAGTGGGTCCTGGTCATTAAAGAAAAAATGGCATCCCCCCTCGACCATGACCCCAAATTTCCCCATTACTGGAGTGAGCACCCAAGGGACAAAGTGTTGGGGCAAACACCAATGCCTTCTCCTCCCGTTTTCCTGGGTTCTCCATCTGCCATCCCATTTACCATGAAAACACCATGCTCTTAGCAACAAGACACGCCATCTACTCTGCTGCTGTCAGCACAGAGGAAACAGCCACATTCATGCTCCTCCCTTCCTGGAATAAAAAGATGACCACAAATCCCTATGCATCACTCTGCCGCAAGTACCCACACATATGTAAATTCCTGGGCACCATCCCAATAGACCAACTCCAATATGCGAAAGTGCCCTTCTGGAACAACATACAAATACCACTTTCCAAACACTCCTGGGCATTGCAGATCATTGCCATATGGAACACTAAGGGCAGGGTCTGCCTCAATGCTCACAACAAAGACTGGCTTAAAGAACTTGCCAAAAAGATCCCCGAGGCAAAGTGGGAAACTAAAAACATACATAACCATCCCTACCAAACAGCCTTAGGTTCCAGATAGTACTCAGGACTCAACAAACTAAATATCCTACTCAATGACCACCCTCAAGCCTCAGAAGGCCTAGATAAAACAAGTGCCCTGATTAGCACTGACCAACCTCATAATTGAAATATTGACGAAGCACCCCAAAACAGCTCCAGCCAAAACCTAACCCTTAAGGTGAATGAATGGCGGGATTGGACCTACACTGATGGCAGTCTCCAAAAGAATGAAGTAGGGCAAGACACCGGATCAGGCGTATACCACCCTCACTTAAACGTTTACCACTATGTAAACCCAGAAGGCACAAGTATAACCAACACCATCTCACGTGCAGAGCTAGCAGCTACAGCAGCTGCAGTCATACACGGCTACTCACATATAGCCACAGAAAGCCTTACATCACTGCACCAAATCAAAAAGCAGCTCTCACACCCGAATCTCCATCGCCACCACATCCAAGGAGATGTCCTTCGATCCATTGCTAAAGCAATCCGCCAATCACCATCGCCCATCCACTTCTTCAAAGTAAAGTCCCATGCCGGTATTGTCGGTAATGAACACGTCGACGCCCTTGCTAAAAAGTCAGCCACCACCTACTCCGACACTACAGACACCTCCATCAGAACAACAGGCCCTGAGGGAAATCCCTTCTACAACACCCACTGGCTTGCAAAAGAAGACATAAAAAACCAAACACAAACCCATAATCATACCCATACAACAAACAGGGCTCATTCTCCTCCCCCGAAGCTTTGGTACCTACCAAACCACCGTGACGCCCTTCAAGCACATATGCATCTTCTCCGTAAACTGGGAAATGCCAAATCTGAAGCAAACTACCATGCGTACTACCAGACCCTCATAAAGGACGGCACTGCCAATGGAGCCACTAGCAATGCTTACCTAACATCATCCAATGTTTCTTTTAGGACCAAGTATCATTATGGAATACAGAACAGGCACCCTATATAATCAAACACATACGAAATTGTTCGAACTCTCAACAAGTCAAACTTGCCCCCTCTGCCCACAAGTAGACAGTGCCCTGCACATCCTTTCTGGGTGCCAACACACGCAAATAAGGGACATGATCACCAAATGACACAACTTAGCATGCCGTATGATTTTGAAGGCTATCAGCAAAACAGGCTCCTTAGGAGCATGCGTTGTCTCCATGGATATAGGCAGCAACGAACGGATGACCATGCGGGATCTACAAATCCTAAAACAGCTAAAAGTAGTTTAGTTTCCAAATGGCTCTTCCCACCCCGCTTCCCAGATAAAGACAGATTTACCTCCAGCCGCCCAGACTTTGTGCTGGTTACTCCCATCGCTGCAAAAACACAAACACAACAAACTAATGTAGGGGGGTGGGTTCTTCGAAGTGGCAGGGGGCAATTGAAGGAGACTGGGAGCACCCTAGCAGCACCGCCAGCCGCCAGTAGAGCCACCAACCCCAGACATCTCCGACCTAAAGACCTCAGCAAAACTCGGCGTGACATCCACCCGAGATCAAGTATTGTGAGAACACCAGACCTCAGAACCAGCTGAACGCCGCAAAAAAGCAGCACAAAGATCTCTGCAACATTCTCCAAGGAGCCTCCGTTACTCTCCACATCATCCTCTTGGGTGTGAGTGGCACCATCTACAACACTCACACTCTGAAGCCTTTCAAAGAACTGGGTCTTGATTCTCAAAGATTAAAGAAGCTTGCCTCCAAGCTCCATGTGCATTCTGCGAACTTCGCTGCTAAACTTGTCCATACCAGACGTGCCCTTTCCAGTACTGTTATCAACTCTCATCAGGAGCCGGTTTCAGGCCAAGCCTGCAACCCTCTTGTTCCCCATTGATTTCCCCTTTCCTTCTTTACGCGGTGGAGGAGCTTTACGGTACTCGGTACCAAAGTGGCTCCCTTTCCTTAATTTATGTGGGGAGTGGCTTTCACTGCCTGCGTAATTTTTCTTTTTCCCCATATCCTGCCTCTGTAGCTGAAGCAAGCCACTTAAGTAACGGTTAATGTGTATTGTAAACCTCCTCCTAGGACGCACAAAGGGGAAAAAGTCAAATAGGGATAGGAGAGTTGCGGGCTTGGTCTGAAATCGGCACCTGCTGATAAGAGTTGGTAGTGGTACTACAAAGGGCACGTCTGGTAAGGCGCCGTCATGCCCCTTCCGGCATTGTTGCTTGGCAGAGTGCACATGGCGTTTGGGGACAAGCTCCTTGACTCAACAGTAACCAACAGCCCAGCCGGCAGCACAAGCCAAGCCGGTAGCATCGATCAAACCAACAGCACCATGAGATAACCCAATTGTCAGATCAACAAATTACTGTCACAGCAAAGTACAAGACTCAGCACATCAACTAACAAGAACTGGATCCTCCAGCTTATTGAACGATATTAGTCAAAGCTATTTCAACTGAAAGCCAACTGCTAACCGAATCACACGATTTTGTCACTACCACCTATTGGGCGTGACACAATAATGCTTTAGTTTATTTGGGAAATAAAGTCTCCAGCCTGGCCTGGCTTGTCACTAGGTCCCAACCAGCCAGCAGCCCCAGCAACTGAATCACCGACAACCCCCAAGAGAAAGCAGGCACCAGTGATAGATAGTAGCTCCCCAAGCCAGTTAACCTTGAGCTATTTGCGGTGAAGTTGCAATTCGTTGAGACTGCCATTAATCACAAATTTGACTCTCTGCCCGGATTGCTGAAGTAGAATCTGCTTGCGTCTGCCTAATAGACCCGCCTGCTTCTGGTTTCTAGAGCCGGCTCGACCTTCGGCGTGCCTTCTGTGGTGCACTGGAACTGCTTTCTTTAAGACTGTGTTCAGACCAATAAACTTTCTCTGCTGGTTCTTGTGTCATACTTTGGCTCCTCCCTTGGCTTCCAACTTCTCTCGCCTTTTCTTCCCCAAACATTTATTTTATATTTTATATTTCCATCTCTCTCTCTCTCTCTCTCTCTTGTTTCTCTTAGGCGTTTCCCCTTTTGTTTAGCTAGGTGTGGTAAAATTATTTCAAGCTTCCGCTCATATGCCCTTTGAGGCATATGTAGCGATGTAACCTTACCTACGTGTATCAAAGACCCAGTTCTTGAAAGGCTCAGTAGTGATTGTTGTAGCTATATGGTGCCACTCAAGAGGATGAGGAGAGTTTAAAAGAATGGTGCAGAGATCTTTGCTTGTCCTGTTCTATGCGGCGTTCAGCTGGTTGCTTTTGAGGTCTAATGTCCTCACAATACTTGACCCCAAATACTGTTTGCTGAGATCGTCAGGTCGATGCTGCTTGGGAAGGTGAACCTGATGGTGGTGGTTTGTTGAGGTGCTGCCCTCATTTTCCCCCTGCCTCCCCAAAGAGCTCGCGCACCCCCCTCCATTATTAAATTTGTTAACTTGTTTTGCGGGGATGAGATCAACCAGCACCAAAGCTCCTGGACTGGGTGGAGGTAAACCTGGTTTTATTTGAGGAGCGAGGTGGAAAGAGCCATTTTGGTACAACTCTTATATCAGCAGTATTAAGAATCCTAAATTCCTGCCACAGTAGTGTGTATGTGTGTGTGTGTGTGTTTGTGTGAATGTGCGTGCGTGTGAAGTAAGAAACAAACATCCCTCGGGGACTAATGTCTACCCCCACCATTTAGGCCACCAGGGATCCCCCTCTCTTCCCTCACTCCCATAGTTCTGTGTTTGTGAGCATTCGCAAGAAAAGGCATATTGCTTGCACTTCGCCCTCCGACGTTGACAACGTATGTGTGTTGGCAGCTGCTGCCATGTAGAGTGTATTTGAGGCGACATCTTTCAGCATTGCACTGAGTATTTTGGAAATATTTAATGCACAGCATGTGCACACCAACACAAATACGAAAAGCAAACAAACATGATTACAAAAATGAGGCCAAGGCAACAAAGGTTGAGTACGTAATAGAAGAATGCTCTATGTTGTGTGAAACTCGTAGGATATTGTAAAAGTAGGGTAACGCAAAAGTACAATAGGGGACAGCTTGCAATAATATCTCCAAGCTTTTATTGCTTTATTATAGATCTATTGAGATACGAGAAAGTTGTCCGGGAGCACTTGAGAACATTGCTGTAGCACATGTTTGTTGTATCCTCGAGTCTTTGCCAGCGTCCGAGCTACATCAATTGTCATGGCTACCAGACTGTGATTGAAACAAACACACAATTAAAAAAGTACAGAGAGATGTGCATCATTTTTCTGCATTTTTCAAGACTGAGACACAAAACAGGCAGGCGTGTTTGTATAGTTATGTCTGGTCGGATTTCGTAATCCTCACTTGACCCGCCAAGCAATGGCACAGCAGTGAGGAGCCTAATTTCATACCTACATTATGGCGGCCCATGGTCCTTTTTTACCATAAACGTTAGAACAACACGTACAAAGAACCTGCTAAACAACCAAACAGCTGAAAATGTTGCACCCACGAGCACCACAAGCAATGTAGAGCTAGACACTTGTACAAAGCACGCACGTACCGCTCTGTCTCCTTTGCAACAGCCCCACGTGCTCCACTTCCGCCCTCCTGCTGCTCCCCTCTTTCCTTTTGTTCTCCGTGCCCAGGTACACTCCCCACACCACTGGTCCAGCCCTTGAGCCCAGCCCCCTTTCTGCTTAAACCCTCGTCTCTGCTGGCCCCTTTTGAGCCATACACAGTCTGTGCAGCGACCACACTCAGAGGGGGGCGCACGCACCGGAGTTGATGCTGTGGCAGAGGACTGGCTGTCGTGTCTTCAACGTGCAATACCGCAGAGCCTAGTTTGTGGAGAGCTAAGGCATAGTGGTGGTGGTGGTGGTGGTGGTGGTGGTGGTGCTGCTGCTGCTGCTGCTGCTGTCCTATCACCACAGGGTTGCCCTGATCTTGGCGTTCAAGTCGCGGAGCCCGCTGGTGCTGCTGCTGGAGGGCTGCCAAATGCATTCGAATATCTGAGGGTAAAGCCCAAGGAGTGCCTTCATCCATGGCAGGGATCCAGTCAGGGACAAGGGGCCCACCCTCAGAGGCACTCCAAGGATCCGTGACCAGTGGCTGCTGCTGATTCTGCTGCTGTTGATGATATTCTTGCGGCTGCTGCTGCTGTGGCTGTGGCTGCAGTTGATGGGCATGCTGCTGCTGCTTCTCCTCCTCCTCCTCCACCTCCTTCTCCTCCTCACGCATTGATACAGCACGCTCTGCAAGGGCCATAAAGTGATCTAGGGTAATGACCGGGTGCTGGCGCTGCTGCTGCTGCTGCTGCTCAGCCAGGGACCCCTTAGGCCTAAGGTTTGGTGCGTAAGGAGAGGGCCGCTGACCTGTGAGGGTGGTACGACAGGAGGGGTAAAAAGAAACATCATGCTGTTGGCAACATCACCACCGACATGGATCAGGAGAAGGGCGTAGCTTGGGGATCTGCCCACAATGGAGAAACGGAGGGCCGCTGGCCTGTGAGGGTGGTAGGTAGGGTTGAAGGACACTGAGGTTACAACGTAACACGACCGTAGAACTGTGAACTCCCTGCCAGAAGAATCTGTGTGTGAAGCATATGGATAGTTATGGTCATTCCTTATAATGGGAGATAAGTGTGCCGCAGTGGTTGGTGTGAGGTGACCAAGAAAAAGGGATCGCCATTGGCAGGTTGTGAATCCATTTGTCCACACAGCCCTGTTGATCCACTAACATGTTTTGCAGGGATGGGTCATACGGCGTATTCGTATAATATGCCGCATGGTATTTAACGCGTAAGTTACCGTATTGAACAAATTGGGCCGTATTATACGGTTGCAAAATTTGTCGTTTTTGCCGATTTTTGGCCTTTTTAGGCAAGTTCCGCCAACAACGGCCTTTCAGTGAGCACATAATATATTGGAAAAGAATTGGGAACGTTTTGGTGATTTTGGGGCAAATCGGGTCCATTTTGGGTCAAAAATCGGCACTCCCAAATTGCATAAAATACGGGACCGTATTATACGCGTATTGCGTATTCAATGCGTATTTTACCATATTGAACGTCTCTGAGGTCCGTAAAACCCATCCCTGATGTTTTGAATTTAACACCTTGCGCTTTTGAGCGGACAAGGACAGATACAAACGTTCAACTTGCTTTAAAGCAGCCCTCTTATGATGAGTCGCGGCATAAAGATTGCCTAGTTCCAAAAACTCAAGGCCTAGGAACAGGAGAATATCCTTAACACCCCTGCTCAAAACAAGTGTGTGCAGTGCCTGCTACCTGTGCCGTGGCTGCTCAAGAAAGTGAACGCGACCTTTTTGCAGCTCACTACCAATCAAACAGGCGATTCGTGTCACGTGCTCTATAAATCAGAATTGCAAAGACACGTACGAACACAAATATTCACCAGCAAACCATGTAAGCGCCTTCCACCATTTGCACACACCTGCACCTACACACACGCACCTACACACGAACTCATGCATGTATACACGCACGCACAAAGGACACGTATACACACCTCTGGCCTCCACAGCAGCTGCCTGCTCCAGCAACGGCTGCGCCTCCTCAAGAGCCGCTTCCAGCTGAGCTTCTAACCCTGCTTGCAGCGCTGCAGCTGCTTCGCCGCCTGCATGCCAATAAAAGTCCGCCCTGAACGCCTCTGTTACCTACTTATTAAAAACCCCTTTTTAAGTCCACCATGTCCCACCTTGCTATCACACATTCCACAGAAGCACAGAACATGTATGTCCTTGTGAACAGGGCCCAGGTAGAGCTTGTGCAAGAAAAACATACGCAGTGTGCATATAAGCAAGGGTGAGTACAATCCTTTGAAAGCTGTCACGAGAGCACATATTGCAAGGTGTACCGACATCTACGTCTGAACACACACACGCAAACACGGGTGCAGGGTCCACCTCCCATGGCACCAGTCTTCACCTGATGGGTGGGCAAGAGTGGGCAGCGCCTGAAGACCAGCGAGCGCTTGGGGATCCACTGAGGACACAAAGCTGCTCCGGCTGTTGCTGCTGCTGCTGCTGTTGCTCCTGCTATTGAAGTTGGCACTTCCGCTGCTGCTGTCACCACCTATTTCAGAATTCCCAAGGGCGGTAGGCATGGTACTATTTGCCTGCACAATTGTGACAGAAAAGAAAGATTGCGGTCCTTTGTGTGGGCGCACTGCCATGGGTGGACCAGTGGGCGGCGCAAGAACTGGGTGCCAGGTGTAGCAAGTACTTCAGGCCTAAGCAGTACAACACTCTGATCCAAATTAACCATAAAGTACAAATCCAAACTTGATGAGTAAGGCAAGTCGCCCAGGACATTCACAGATTAAAAAGTCCGCAGGCACCAATTTTCGACCAGGAGAAAGGGTAGCAGGGTTAGCTAGACAGTATATATGTATACCTCGTAAACTGGAGAATTTCCTGCCGGAAATGCCACATGATTTCACTGGGGACCTGGCCGACCTAATTCTGTGACATGACAAATGACCGCTGCATTACGCAGGGACTGAAGGGATGGAGGAGGCTGCTACTCAGATTCTTGAACATCACTAGCTGCAAGGCTGTGAAAAGGTTCAGTGAGAGTGAAGTGGGGCCTTGTCCTGTCTGAAAGTCTGCATCCCGCTGTACCTGTGTAACAAAAGGAGGTTACACCAGACAGACCCCTCATCGCTGAACCTCATAGGAAGTACACTTATGATACAAATATATCGCGGCAAAATAGATTTAGACAGCTGTGGGGGCATATTACAGGAAAAAGGGCAGATACAGCGCTCAGATCATCGTAGCTTGGTCGCTCCGGACACCCCGAGAATTGACGGCCACCAACGCTTTGCTGATTGCTGCGCTGGCTCTGCTCAAACCAGAACTTAATCCCCTGAAGCACTCTGCATAACTTGCACCCTGTGCAGATCTGCCTTGGCCCTAGCGCACGCACACAAGCATCATGCGTTTGATGCAATACAGACTACACGCACACACGTGATAATCACCTGGAGCACTCTGTCTGGAGTGCACCCCTCAGCAGCGTCTGCTTTTGCCTGCTCTTCTTGAACGCTGCAGCACCACTGCACAACCATAAACAAGAAGTGAGGATTGGGCTGGCCACTTGTGAATGAAAGGATAGGTACTTCTGCAATGCTCAAGAGGTCAGGGCTGGCCACACATGTGAATGAATGGGTAGGTACTTTTACGGCACTCATATAAATTTACACATACTGCTGAGTACTCGCAGAAGTACTCTAGTTCTTGGAGGCGAGTACAACCGAACGTTAGTTAGTACTCTCTTAGCACAGCGCAAGCTGTGCTAACCATCCTTTTTATGCTTGTGCCTTAGATAGTTGGCAGCTTAGTTTTAAGATGGGAAATAAGTACGTGAGAAAGGGAGCTGCAGCCGAAGTCGCCCCCCCCAGCGTCCCCAGCCCAGCCCCAGCCAGCGGCCCTGCCACCCGCGGCCGCCCTGCGACAGGAAAACGAGCAGCAGCACCAGCAGCACCAGCAGCAGCAGAAGATCCTCTCGCTACCCAACGTGCAGCTCTGCAGGAGAAGCAAGACGAGCTCGAGGCCCAGGAGCAACAGCAGCAGCTGGAGCAGCAGCAACTAGACGAGAGGTACGAACGGTACGAGCAGTACGAGCAGGACTACCCAGAGGTGGCAGCAAAGAAGCGCAAAAGCAAGAAACGCAGCCCCAGCCCCGACAGCAGCGACAGCGACAGCAGCAGTGACGAAGGAGAGAAGCAGCACA
>Ga0307968_1004868_pt1 | contig 10856 bp, 12 predicted proteins | sample OrgLakmetagen650_FD_201834 | JGI IMG/M metagenome (GOLD analysis project Ga0307968, IMG submission 201834) | Saline water microbial communities from Organic Lake, Antarctica - #650 | ecosystem: Environmental > Aquatic > Non-marine Saline and Alkaline > Saline | place: Antarctica: Organic Lake... | reverse complement strand
CAACAGCAGCAGCAGCCCCTTCACCCACAAACTCCCCCTGAGCAGAAGCAGCAAACTTTCACATCTAGAACCCACCGCCAACTCATCCACTCTCTCCCCCACACCCTACAAACTGCCTCCCCAATTCCATCCTCTTTGTTATATCACACTCGACAGCAGCAGCAACAGCAACAACAACAAAACCAAACAAAACCAGCAGCAGCAACAGCGGCAGCAGCCCCAAGGACAACAACAGCCCGAGCAAGTGCACCAACAGCATCAGCATCAGCAGCACCAACACCACCAGCACGAAGACTGGCCGCAAGCCCTTATCACGCACAACATCGCAATCCTACTGGAGTGCCTTCCTCAAGCCTGGTCAGCATCTCCACCCAGCCCCATCCAGCCTCAACGTTCCACAACACAGCTATTGAGCTGCTTCTAAACCATACAAAGTGGCTGCCCCACACCTCCCCTCAGCAGCAGCCCCATCAAGGCCAGCAACACCGACACGGCAAATTAAATCCAACACCAAGTCCACTCAGCCTCAGCCTCAGCTCCCCCACCTTTACAGTGTGTACAGCAACAAATATCCTCATGCAGCCAAGCTAAACATTCAGGATGGAAGTCTGGCAACATTGACAGGGTCAGCTGTTACCCTAGCCGCCCTCACCCAGCCGCATGAAAACCCGCGCCCCACAGCCCTGGCGCTCCCAGCGCGAGTACGCCAGGTTTGGAAGCTCTCATTATGGGAGAACAACTGGAAGGAAGTCTGGTGGCGCCTGCTCCAGGCAGCATGGTGTGGTGGGAGCAGGGCCCGGGGGCCACGGCCCATGAAGGGGGGGACAACTTGCCCGTGTGGCTGGCAACACGCAGCCGCCTCATCAAGTGATACACAGGCACTGCAGCTGCGGGAGCACATCTTCTGGATTTGCACAGGAGCTTCAGCCATTAGGCGAGCCATACAACACCTCCCAGAGGGGGTGCAATTGCTACCACAGCATGTGTGGCTGCTAGAGCATGTATGCCAAACATTGAGGAAGGAAGTGCGGTATGCTGTGTGCCTAGCTGCCCTAACTGCCATGTTGGGCGCTAGGGGCTTGATGTTTAGCTCGCTAGCCAGGGCAGGCTTAGAGCCCGCAGTAGTAGAAACTAGGGCAGTTGATCTTCTCCTCGCAGCAGCTGTAAAGGACTTTGCACCTGCCAAGGTAGTGCCTCCAGTTTCTCTGACCTAGGCCAGGCTCACCTCTTTGTATATAATAGTCCTAACAACTCATTGGCTGTTTCACTGCAGCTCCCATCCTAGCTTGTGACCGTCCCCAGTTTTGCTCTAGCTAGGTTTAGCTAGGTTGGCCTGTAGTTTCCCCCTGATCTCGGCTCTAGTAGAGCAGCCTGTCACAACGAATCATGGTACCAGCTTAAGCATGGATTGCAAGTATGAGCCATGTTCCCCCCATTTAACATGAAAGTCAAGGAAACTTGAGTGTTTAATGTAAAATGTAAGTGAGTATTAAAATCTCTCTTAAGTTTTAACGCAGCGGGAAAACCTGCCTAACCCGCACTACTCAAAAAGACCACAAAAAGAATTAGACATGCAAGGTAGATGTTGTAAAACCAGAGCTGTCGGCAGGCAATTCAGTTTGCAACAGGCCTTTAAGAAACCAACATTCACTAACACTGTCACACCCTGAGCTGTAATCTGTCTCAACGGTAGCATAAACTGCCAGCAAACACACAAGAAAAGCTACATATCACTATGAGCGTGCGGGAATCACTGCCGCCCCTCCTCTTGAGGGCAGCGTGAAACAAAGACATGTGCAATGCATAGTGCCATGTTTGGCTCGACTAAGGACCGTGGGTCTGCACCATGTTACGAGACGTGAGAAATACGCTTGTTGAGTGCAAGCAAACCGAGTGGCTCCAGAGAAACACCAACCGAGAAACACAGATGTAAGCTTGTCCTTCCCCTCACATTTCACATGCACAAAACATACACGACACGACATTTGCCTTAGCTGCGAACGTTTGCCTCAGCAACGAAAATTCCCCCCAGTTCCTTCCATCCGTATGCCCGTAAGAGACACCAAGTTCCTTCTACAGCATGCATGAGTACACTTCCCCCAACTTCCATCCAATCAGAACTGCCTTTACTTCTCTGCCTACTGAGCACTCTGTATGCATACTGATCACTCCAAGGTTAGAGTTGGCGATCGGATATAGTAGCAGCTTGAAACTGCTGTGATGAGTGTCACTCGTCACAGCTGTTACAAGCTGCTACTATATCCGATCGCCAACTCTAACCTTCCAGTCGCAGCCACAGTACAGCCGCAGCAGGTGTAGCTAAATATCTTCCTCCGGGCTCCAGGCTCCGGGCTCCGGGGTGCTGGTGTCGCGGTGCAGCATGATGACCCCATTTCGCTGATTCCCCCCATCTCTTTCGTCCCCCCAGCTGCCAACCCATCCCCCCACTGCTGCTGCTGCTGCTGCTGTGGCTAGCTCTTGGTGGTGGGGCATGGCGTGGTTGGTGTGGAACGGCGTGGTTGTCGATGGGTTCGAGGGTGGTAGGCTTTCGGTTCCTTCCTCCCTTCCCCGTTCTACCCGGCCCGCTGTGCTGGCGTTCCCCCCTGCTGCTGCTGTGTTTGGTCCCCCTGTGGAAGAGGTCGCGCTGGACGTCCGTGTCCTGCCAAAAGCCCCCCCATAAAGGGAGGTGTGTTTAACGTCTCCTCCCTCTCCCCGCGAGAAGGAGGCAACGGCTCAAGCAACGCCCAAGAGGAGATGGCTCAAGTCTGAGAGGAGAGCGAGTTTGTTACAAGAGGAACATATAACTGGCCAAACAACCAAATAACCATAAAACCGTTGCTCACATTATAAGTTCAGGGGAATCACACGATTCGTCCATGCCATTGATTTAGCATGACAAGCCCGTTTTCTTGTTGTCTAGGCTTTAGCTCACTGTCCTCCTTTCTCGCCTCCCTACTCTTGAGCTCAAAACATTGAGAGTGACTTGCTGGCGCAGCTGCGCTGCTGTAGGGGCCCTCTTTTATTCTCTTGGACTGTATTTGGAGTTGGTTCTGGTGCACCAGTCATCACATTGGCTTAGCTGCTTTTTTCCTGGGTTAATACTCTTAGCTTCCCTAAGTTTTATGTTGAGTGCCTCGAGGTTGTGCAGCTAGACGTGCCCTCATCCCGTTGCCTTAGTACTCCTTACTAGCCCTGAATCCCTTAACCTTGTTGCTACGTTTGCACCTGAATACACAAGCTTTCTTTCTTCCCTATGCTTGACCTTCATGTACACGTCTGCCCTTCTCGCCATCAACCTGGATACCCCCCCTACTCTCTTTTATTTCTTCCAGCCTGCCTCTCTTGCTTCCTTTTTATTTCGTAACTTTCAGTTTATTTCCACCCCCGTAGTAGGAAGTTTGCTATCTCCCCTTGACCTATGTAAGTACCTAACTCGTCAGAAGTTATTTCGAAATAAAATATATATCATTATTAAGCAGATCCAGTCTAGAAGGGGTCTAGTTGCTCACACGCTCCATTAGGCGACATACACACTATTCAGTTGTAAAAAGCCTCAAGGAAAAGACCAAGCAGAGAGTAATATTATGCGTGACCTTGCTTGGCGGTAGTGGGCAGTACCAACTTATGCAGCTGGATGTCTTTGAGGCCGATAGGAGCTACAGCCTGCAAAAACAGAGTCGAATGAAAAATTGAAACATCACATTCACATCTGACCTCAGCTTTAAGCACAAATTATATGTACAAACTATCATGTGATGATTGCAATCCACCAGCCAGACCAGCCAAAGACTGCATTCATGTCAGCAGCTAGTAGTGCCTGCTTAGACCGGGGATGGATTTTAGGGAACTCTCCACGTTGCCCTGCTCCATGCTTCCAAGTAGGTAAGCAAGAAACCTACGTATACACCATACATAATACCATACATAATAGACATTTGCCTGCTAAAAGTACCATACATACACCGTATGTATATGATTCTGGCCAACTCTATTTTCAAGGTACCTCTCAGACCAAACCATAAGGGGTCGTGTATGTATGTGTGTGCGTGCATGCACGCCATTACTTGTTGAAGGCAGGCGTAGAAAACCCTAGTGCAGAAAGGACGTGAAGACAGACCTTTTACAGGATAAAAAGTGTAACCAGCACACACACCTTTTACAGGATAAAGTGTATCTACTCTCTTTCCTCGCAGACACCGGTTTAAAGGCCACACAAAAGTACAATCCCTCAGATCTCATACAAGAAAACAGGTTATCTTAACCCCACCCTGCTCTTATGGACATTCATACATTGGGGGGTTGACACAAATGATAAAAATTACTTGACCTTCACCACAGTTGGATGCCCTACGTTTTCAAGACTCTCTGCCCATGCAGAGGTTTCCTCCCCTTCCGATGATTTGCTTATGACTTACAACACAAACAAAAATGCTATCCTAGCAGATCCTCATCCTCCCACTTGGAAGAGAAAGGAGAAACAATATGCAGGCAGTGATATGCACTCCTCCTCATTAATTATGAAGGCAGTGATTGCACTCCTCCTCATTCATTTTGCAGGCAGTGATGTGCACCCCTCCTCTTTAATCATGCAGGCAGTGATATGCACTCCTCCTCATTATGCAGGCAGGTATTGATATGCACTCCTCCACCTGAAATGATTGGCTTGTGTGTCAACAATTTAAGTGCGAGCCAGTGCTCACAAAACAAGGTTGAAGCGCCATTCCAGAAAAACTTTTCCCCACCTGGAATAACTGGCTCGTGGTGTCCACATCCGAATAAGAGCCAGAGCTTTGATCTGGCGCCCCCTGCTTCCTCAGCTCTTCAAACGTGCCCTCCATCTGCTTCTGCTCTCGGAGCACCACGCCATTGAGCTCAGGTACGTCGTGCCTGTGATAAGAAGGGCGTGCAGTTTGTTTGTATGTTTCATCTAAGCCAGCAGTCCAACACCTGAACCGCAATTTGATTAAATGTTTCATATAAGCCAGCAGTCCAACACCTACACTGAAAGCCGTTTCCCACAGTAATCCTTCCGTATGTTCAATCAGTCACGTGCATCTCCTGATTTGCTCCTGCCCTCAAGTTCTTCAAATACAACACTGAGCAACTGAGCGAGGTACATTGTGGCGTGATCAACCAAGGCATGTAGGCAGCCAGAGATACTCCCTTTGCGTTTTGTTCGGTGCTCATGCTTGTGAAAAAGGTTTGCTGATACATCTGTCGCTCAGGCTTTGGAAGGGCACACAACTTTTATACCTATAGGTAGACGGATGGTTAGGCCAGTGATGGTTAGGCCGGTAATGGTCACGCCAGTGACGGTTTGGCCAGTGATAACTTTTGTGGCTAAGCCAGTGATGGTTACTTTACTTTATGGTTAGGCCAGGCTTGATAGTTACTTACTTTAGGCCACTGGTTACTTTACTTTACTTTAGGCCAGGCTTGATGGTTACTTTACTTTCATGGTTAGGCCAGTGATGGTTAGGCCAGTGCTAACTTTTTGGTATCTTGTCATAATCTGGCAGTTCTTGTCTGTCTTGGCTGCTGCTGCCAATCACATTCGCAACTCAATCACAGAGGTGCAGGCTGAGTGGCACCGTCACTAGGGCACAGGCTAGGTGGTTGACACCCACGCATCCTTTAGACTGCCTTACAAAAACGTGCGTTAAGTGCAGAGAAAACGCTTAAGTAATCAGTTTTGCAGTATGACTCATACCATGCTCGACTGAACACAAACACACACACGCACACAACACACACACGCGCGCACACACACACAGTAAGACCTTATCGGCAAAACAGGCACGTCGCTCTCAACTGGGCCATGGACCCATCCACACGCAGGAAGCAGCACACAAACACACACACACCACACTAGACCTCACCGGCAAAACAAGCGCGTCTCTCTCAACCGGACCATGGACCCATCCACGCGCAGGAAGAAGCGCAGCAGAACTAGCCATGCACGAGGCATGACACGCAGCTTCACGCTACACTGAGACACACCGTTGTCATCGAGGTCGCTTTCATACAGAACAGCCTATCGAAGGGGACAGGCATGTGAGTCGCAAATGTGATTGAGTTGCAATTGTGATTGAGTTGCAATGCATGTGATTAAGTCGCAATTCATGTGATCGAGTCGCAATGTGATTGAGTAGCAATGCATGTGATCGAGTCGCAATGTGATTGAGTCGCAATGCATGTGATTCGAGCCTCAAATGTGATTGAGCCGCAATGCATGTGATTTAAGTCGCAATGCATGTGAGTGAGTCTCATTTGTGATTGAGTCGCAATGCATGTGATTTAAGTCGCAATGCATATGAGTGAGTCACAAATGTGATTGAGCCATCAGGTGATCAAGTCGTTGTGCAACACCACGCCATGCCAAAATTGCAGATGTCACCAGTCATCAATGTACACGCCCACCCTCAAACACTTACACCCACCCAAAAACAATTACACAAACGCTTGCACAACACACGCACACACACAGACATACACACACACGCATGCATGCACACACAAGTGATTCTTTTTAGGGTTATGGAAACCTTGATTTCATGTCACCCCCCAATCTGGGAATCTGAGAATCGTGTTCTCATTTCTGTTTTCTTTTGCTGCATCATCCCGGCGTTTGGTGTTATGTAAGTCGACTCAAAGATGTGAGGAAGCATTTGCATTTAAACAAGAAAGTTTGTCTGTAATTGCAAGTTGGGCAAACTGTCCATTCTTGTAAATCGTCTAACACATACAGACACACGCACACATATACACACACCACACATAGCGCAGCCCATACCTCGTCAAAAAACAAGATGGGATCTCGCTCCATCAGCAAAGCCCTGTCTATTGTTTCCGTCGTCTCTACCCACGCTGGGAGGGGTCCCTGCTGTGTTTGGATGCAGGAATGCTTGGGACAGTAATACAAGGACAGTACATTACACAGTAGATAACAAGCCTCATAGGACTAGACATTGCACAGCAGATAACAAGCCTCACAGGACTAGTCCTTGTACAACAAACAACAGCCTCAATGCGTCTGTGTGCTTTTGCTTTATGTGTGTTCACGAGTGCACTTTATAATCGGCCCTCTCTGACATATCTATGTGCTCGTCAGAGAGGCGCCTAAGTGTATTGGATGGCTCAACATGTGAGGTGTGTGCCATGAATTACACAGCCGTAGTGTGTTGGTGTGAGCTGTAGCTTTTCCACGCTCTATATAGGTATGCACAAGAAGACGAGGATTTGATTGTATCACAGATGTCCCACAAACCAATCAATTCTTAAGCTCGGCCAAAAATGAGTAAACCTAAGATAGGTGCGTAACCCATCAAGGGTTGGAACTGCAAATTTACACCATACCTACAACCATATGTACGGTAATCTTCCTCTTAAAACAACGTATATACACCTCACGTGCATATTTACGTTTGCACACACACACACACACACACACACACACACACAAACACACACACACACACACACACACATACACACACCATAATTGACCATCCAATTGGAAAGTCTCCAACCTAACATGACGTGCCTCCTCTGTGTGTATACAGTTCTGGCCAACCCCACACGGCAAGCACAGAGGCACGTTTTGTAAGGCTTGACGCACATAAGTTTTTCTGCTGCTTGGATAATTGTCAGTTGAGCAACTGCAGTGCGGACAAGCAGGTGGCCTTGTATTTGTGCGAGCTTTATATAGTATATAATGCTGCTGCTGCTCGGGGAAGAATAGGGTGAGCTTGCCGTTTAGGTGCAGTTGAGCAGGCATTCTTGAACTCGTGCTTTTGAGTGTTGCTCAGCCGCTGGTTGGGATTTGTAGAAGAGCAACCGTAAGTGCAGTTCAGCAGGTGGTTTTTTACTAGGGCTTGTACTTATGCCTTTACTTGTGCTGAGTTTTGTTCAGCTGCTGCTGAATTCAGCGGAGAAGGTTGGCACCACTTCAGTGCTGCAGCAGCTACACGACACTGCACTGAAGGACTGCTTTGATGGACTGCACTGAAGGACTGCTCTAATGGACTGCTCTGATGGAGACTGCACTGAAGGACTGCTCTGATGGAGACTGCACTGAAGGACTGCTCTGATGGAGACTGCACTGAAGGACTGCTCTGATGGACGGCACTGCATTGTCGTGTAGCTGCTCCAGCATAAAGTGAGCTTTTTGCTGGGATACCGCCACGAGACAATGCTATAGGTTTCGGACATCTGGCACGCAGACAAGCGCATGAACACATATAGACACGCCAAGAACACACATATTCACAATCACAGTCACACCTGCTGCTGCTGCTGTTGGCCTTCGTGGGTGTCTGTGCTTGTGCTGGCAATGTTTTCTTTGGAAGGTCCATCATCACTTGAGCCCTGGGTGGTGGGTTCAGTCACTGCTGGAGTTGGACCCTGCGATGTCAAGTTAAAGTGCATGTGCGTGTTATCCTATGTTGAATTCTTGGATCTGTGTGGGTGTGTGGGTGTGTGTGCGTTCTCTATTTATATTGGCGTGCTTGAGTATCTTGTGTGTGTGTGTTTGTGTGTGTGCATACTTGGATTCGTAAGTATCTTGTGTGTGTCTGTGTGCATATGTAAACGTGTGTCTGTATGCACATGTACTCTGCATACCATAACAAGCAAAAACATGGCAAAGGGTGTGTGTGTGCCAACAGTCATTTGTCATTTGGCGGCAAAGCTTGAGCAATAAACGCGTGCACCTGGCACCATGCACTTTTTGTCAGAAGCACTTTGTGGGGGCCGCACAAGCACTGTACACTTGCCAATGACACACACACACATGCACACGCATAGATGCTCAACAACACCCCCCCCACACACAAAAACCACACATGCACATGCACACATACACACACTCTCACACACACACACACGCACACACATACCCACCCACACAAACCCATCCAACACACACACATACACACAGATACACACAAACACACACGCGCACACACACGCACACACAAGCACGCACACACATACACACGCACATACACAAGCACGCACACACACCTGGCAGGGCTCTTTCAGTGGATCCACCACAGGTGTGTGGGCCACGGATGCAGAGGGGAGCACAGTGCCTGAGTAGGGCGTGGTGTAGGTCCAATCGTACTCCAGGCGCACAGCATTCTGAGCCTGGATTTCTGCCAGCCTGGCCTTTTGCCACGCCTGTGCACACCAGTGTGTGTGTGTGTCGCGTGGCAGTGTGTGTGCGTGTGTGTGCATATGTGTGTGTGTGTATGTGGTGATGATCTATTGTCTGTTTGTGTTTGTGAGTGTGTGCGTGTGTGCGCATGTCTTTGGTGTGGAATGCTGTAACCTTCAGTGTGCAAAAGAAGCAAAGGAGACCTTGATTGAAAATGTTATGGGCAGTTTGAGGATGAGCGAGTCATTGCAGTCGCTCTGCTTGCTTTATACTGCCAGCTACATTCAAACACGCAGGCGCACACAAACACGACACACATGACACGAAACGTGCCAGATAGGCTAGATTGTGTGCCCTTTTGGACCACCTCAGTTCTGAGCAGTGGCTGAACCTTTGAATTTTTGTACAACAAATACACACAATTCTAGGGCTGGCCATGACCGTGTATATACACCGTATATTTGGTAATTTCCCTGTCAAAAATACCGTATGTACACCGTATATATACGGTTTCGGCCAACCCTGCACATTTCCTCTTGCACCAGCAGCCACGCAAATTCATGGGCCAGATCGATGTGCAGCAGGGGCAGGCCCTTGTACCGCCACCCCCTCTTGTTTTCTCACCAGCACACAGAACGCATCCCACACACCAAACTCAAAAAACGTCCACACACATACACACACGCACACAATGCAAACACCACAGCCACACACCAGAACCACACATGTGGGCCAGCGTGACATGCAGTGGGGGCAGGCCCTTTCGCTGCCATCTAAAGATGTTACCACCGATGCACAGAGCACACGCACATACACACGCACATACACACGCACACACACACAAAAACAATGCAAACACCAGAGCCGCACACCAGAGCCACATACTCACGTGGGCCAGCTTGACTTGCAGCGGTGGCAGGCCTTCTTGCCGCCACCCCCTCAACGCATCCATTGCCGTGAAAGTGATGGCCACCCCGGAGGAGTTATGTGCCAGGGAGAGGCCACTCGTATTAAACAGCATCTCCGGCAGGGAGATGATGCTCTTGCTGCCCCCTACCAGACGCCCCTGTGCGTCCACCTCTATGGCGTCCCTGGGGGGCCGAGTGTGTGTGATTTTGCGTGTGTCATTGATTTGCTGTCATCCATACACTTCAACCACATCACGGCACAAGCACCAAAGGGTCACAGAACACGTGACCCTTGAGGGGTCAAATTGAGGTCTACAGGCAGCTTATGATGTTCAGCACATGTGTGGCTGTGTGTGCTGGCAACAGGCACCAAAGTCACAGGTTATCAACCAATGCTCTTTGCATGTGTGGCTGTGGGCTGCGTACTGGCATCATACACCTTTCTTTTGGAAAGATCGTAGTCCTAACAATCCTACCTGAAATGGTCAGAGTCTTTGTCGCTGATAATGGGGCCTTTTTGGACCTGTGGGTGTTCGTAGCAGAGTGGCAGTAAAGTCTGAGGAAACATTTGCTATTTGCTTGCACGTGCATTTCCACCAGTCCCGCTACAGTACTAACAGTCTCCCGTACAATGAATTGATTTTGTCTTTTGATGCAGCTGTTTGATGTGAGCAATTTAATGCGAGCGGGTAGGGTAAACAATAATTTGCAAGCGTGTGTGTGTGTGTGTTTGTGTGTGTGTGTGTGTGTGTGTGTGTGTGTGTGTGTGTGTGTGTGTGCATGTATGTGCA
>Ga0307968_1004865_pt1 | contig 10859 bp, 11 predicted proteins | sample OrgLakmetagen650_FD_201834 | JGI IMG/M metagenome (GOLD analysis project Ga0307968, IMG submission 201834) | Saline water microbial communities from Organic Lake, Antarctica - #650 | ecosystem: Environmental > Aquatic > Non-marine Saline and Alkaline > Saline | place: Antarctica: Organic Lake... | reverse complement strand
CCCCCCCCACCCACACACACCTGCCATTCTGGAAAATTACCCAGCCGGAGGCATCCACGATAGTGACGCTCAAAGGTGAGCATGACATTGCCAAGTAAGAGAGCTGCTGCTGACACAGCAAGGCATGCTGCTGCTGCTGCTGCTGCTGACACAACAAGGCATGCTGCTGCTGCTGCTGCTGCTGCTGCTGCTGCTGCTGCTCGTGCAGCGTTTGCGTCCCTGCCACCTGCTGCTGCAAATCGTCGTGCTGTCCTTTTAATCCCACCTCCAGTCCCTGCGGCTGCCGTTTTGGTTGCTCCAAGACATCACTCAGCGTGGGGCGGTCGCTCATTGCCAGCTGTTGCAGCTCCCGCTTTTCTGACCAAGCAGCAGCAGTAGCAGTAGCAGCAGCAGGCGCTGCTGTGGACTGAACTAAGCGGGTAGCAGGCAGCAATGACGTGATCTCTATGATGAGGGCGTGCGCGGGCTCTGCCCCCTCGTGCTCTGGTTGTGCAAGCAAGCAGGCTGTGATGTGTAGCTGAATGAAGCCACCCTGCGTGTGTGTGTGTGTGTGTGTTTGTTGGTGTTTGTGTGTACTGGTATGTGTGTATGTGCGTTGGGAGGCTCTATTTTTGCAGCTCACATACGCCGATTGCCCTGCATAAGCATGCACGCATAAGCATTTTGTTCATGAATGGAAGCTTCCACGCAATCGTAAGGCAAAGGCAGTGGGCCAGGTGCCTGGTAGCATCATCAGCTGCTGCTGTCACTGTGTTGCATTTTGATGCTGCATTTTGCCGCTGCATTTTGACGCTGATGTCAATGTGATGCATTTTGACGTTGCATTTTGACGCTGCATTTTGATGCTGCATTTTGACGCTGCATTTTGACGCTGATGTCAATGTGATGCATTTTGACGCTGCATTTTGAAGCTGCATTTTGATGCTGCATTTTGACGCTGCATTTTGACGCTGCATTTTGATGCTGCATTTTGACGCTGCATTTTGACGCTGCTTTTGTCACTGTGATGCTGCTTTTGTCACTGTGATGCGTTTTGACACTGACGTGTCACTGTGATGCGTTTTGACGCTGCTTTTGTCACTGTGATGCGTTTTGACAGGGTTGGTACAGTTCAAGCACCAGGGTGAGGTACAAAGTATGCCAGCGGGCATCAAGTACTTCTCATCATCAGCATCATCAGCAGTAGCATCATCATCATCATCATCAACCACTCCCAGTCCTTGGTCTGCCACAACCAAGTACAATCTCAGCAGCAACAGCAGCAGCAGCAGCAGATGGACAACCACTCCCGGACGTTGGTCTGCCACAACCAAGTACTAATCTCAGCAGCAACAGCAGCAGCAGCAGCAGCAGCAGACGGACAACCACTCCCGGTCGTTGGTCTGCCACAACCAAGTACAATCTCAGCAGCAACAGCAGCAGCAGCAGCAGCAGCAGCAGATGGACAACCACTCCCGTACGTTGGTCTGCCACAACCAAGTACTAATCTCAGCAGCAACAGCAGCAGCAGCAGCAGCAGACGGACAACCACTCCCGGTCGTTGGTCTGCCACAACCAAGTACAATCTCAGCAGCAACAGCAGCAGCAGCAGCAGATGGACAACCACTCCCGGTCGTTGGTCTGCCACGTCATAGGGGCCAACGGCCGGAAGGCGCGCTTCACGCCGTCGCTATGCCTCCTTGCCGACGGTGACACTGACATTCTTGCTGTTAGTACACGGGCGTCCTTTTTCAGTTTGGGTGAACAAAATGCTATGTAGCCTGCACAAACACTGCCCAACCACCAATCACCAGGATGCCCTCGACGCCATTCTTACTTATCCGAAAGGTGGGTGGTCCGTGGTCGGTACGTGCGTGTGACAAACCTCCCGGGGGGCCAAGAGCCTATACAATCCTATATGAGCCATGAGGTCCTATATGAGCCTAGGAGGTCCTATATGAGCCTAGGAGGTCCTATATGAGCCTAGGAGGTCCTATATGAGCCTAGGAGGTCCTATATGAGCCTAGGAGGTCCTTTATGAGCCTAAGAGGTCCTTTATGAGCCTAAGAGGTCCTTTATGAGCCTAGGAGGTCCTATATGAGCCTAGGAGGTCCTATATGAGCCTAGGAGGTCCTATATGAGCCATGAGGTCCTATATGAGCCTAGGAGGTCCTATATGAGCCTAGGAGGTCCTATATGAGCCTAGGAGGTCCTATATGAGCCATGAGGTCCTATATGAGCCATGAGGTCCTATATGAGCCTAGGAGGTCCTATATGAGCCTAGGAGGTCCTGCTTAACCTCAAGACTCAATACAGGTCACGCACACAACCAACATGCCATACCACCCTGCCAAAGCCACTCTGCAAGAAGCATCAGCCCAGGCAAGCCCTGCACCATGCATCACTCCAACACACACACAAGCACGCGCGCGCACACACACACACACACCCACACCCACACCCACACCCACACCCACGCCCACACCCACACCCACACCCACACCCACACCCACACATGTAAGCTCTGCACATGCCGCAAAGACAGCTCACCTGCAAGGGCTGAAGAGAAGGAGGCACATGCTGTGACCCCTTCCCTGTGTACGACAGACCAGCAGCACCTGCAGCGGAGGCACCTGTGTCTTCAGCAGCACTACCACCACCACCGCCACTGGGTGCGTGTGGTGTGAGCGTGAGCTTGGCCGCAGGCACAAAGTGCTGCATCGTGCGGGGCTTGCCTTTATGCACGTCCCTGTGTGCGTACGTGTGTGTGTGTGTTTTGGTGCATGGGTATATGGTAACTGTTATTTACTGTACCTGACTGTACCGTAAGCAATGCCAGGTTTGTAAAGCCCAAAAATGCACCCCAATGTGAGCAACGCAATGGACAATACTTAACTAATAAACACAATGCGAGCCTATGCAAGGGCTCTTGGTCTGTTATTTTTATTGATCAAGGAGGGCCCAACATGTCTATTTTTATTGATCAAGGAGGGCCTAACATGTCTATTTTTATTGATCAAGGAGGGCCTAACATGCCTATGGCCAAAGTCAAAGCAAAAAATGCATATGAAAAAAGAAATGGCGGGAATTGGATTCAAAATATTTGGGTGGTTTGACCAGGACCTGAACGATCCGTTAGTTAAGGAGACGCCTGGGCTTAGTTAAGAGCTTATTATGCAGGACTTGATTAAGAAAGTTCCTAGGCTTTTCACTCTTTCCAGCAGTCCCTCGCACCTGATGAGCTCGTCAAGGATGAGTAGGAGGCCAGGGTCCTGCAAACAGAAAAACAATCGTGGTAGGTAGAAGAAACAGGTGAGTGAACAGCAGGTGAGTGAACGACAGGTGAGTGAACAGCAGGTGAGTGAACGACAGGTGAGTGAACAACAGGTGAGTGAACGACAGGTGAGTGAACAGCAGGTGAGTGGACAACAGGTGAGTGAACGACAGGTAAGTGAACAGCAGGTGAGTGAACAGCAGGTGAGTGAACGACAGGTGAGTGAACAACAGGTGAGTGAACGACAGGTGAGTGGACAGCAGGTGAGTGAACGACAGGTGAGTGAACAGCAGGTGAGTGAACGACAGGTGAGTGAACAGAAGGTGAGTGAACGACAGGTGAGTAAACAACAGGTGAGTGAACAGCAGGTGAGTGAACGACAGGTGAGTGAACAGCAGGTGAGTGGACAGCAGGTGAGTGAACGACAGGTGAGTGTACAGCAGGTGAGTGAACGACAGGTGAGTGAACAGAAGGTGAGTGAACGACAGGTGAGTGAACGACAGGTGAGTGAACAACAGGTGGACGTAGTTATAATTACCTGCACAACCGTGAACGAGTGTGGCTTGCAGGAACAAACAGAATAAAGTAGGACAGCACACTCAACTGTCAACAACACACAGACCGCAAACCGCACACCCCGTGCACAGCCGAGTTGGCTCAAAGCATACAGACATTATTAGGGTTGGCCAGAACCATAAATATATACGGTGTATATACGGTAATTTTGGCTGGGAAATCACCAAATATACGGTCATGTACGGTGTGTATATACGGTTCTGGCCAACCTTAGACATTATGTATACACGCTTAAACCTGTGCGTACGGTTGTGGCAGGAAACTCTTTGAAGGACGGTGTGTGCACACACTTAAATGGTCCTGGCTGACCCTACACGGCAAAAGCGTTATAAAGGCCCCAGATGGCTTCCCCCAAAAGTGCGGTGTATACAGACAAAAGTAATAATCCTGGCTGACCCTGCATGGCAGTCAATTCACAGGGCCCCAGATAGCTGCCCTGGAAACCTGGTTCACAATTGCTCGTGGCCCTAGGAACAGTGAGCGGAAACAGATTCCGGATAATTGCTGCCCACAGAGAAACAAAAGGAAGAGGGGCGTGAAGGACGTGAGGCATCTTGAGAGTGCAGGAAGCAGTTGGGGTACAGGGTCAGTCTGGGCGGCATCAAATGTTCAGGATTGCCAAACAATACATACTTTGTATATACAGTAATATTAGCATGGGAATCATACATACGGTTGTATACGGTGTACAGATGTATTGCCAAACCAAACATACGGTTGTATACACAGTATTGTTAGCATGGGAATCATACATACGGTCGTATACGGTGTACACATACGGTTCCAACCCTCACAAATGTATCAATTAAGTGAGCACGCTTGGGCACGGACCTAATTCAATGAGCACGCTTGGGCACGGACCTAAAAATAACGGAGCTCCAGCCACCCAGCGCAATCCGGCGCTTCTCTCAGAATGAGATGCACACCTAAGAAATGTGGAGCATCAGCCACCAGCACGATTTGGTGCATCACCCGAAATAAAGCATACCTGAGCAAAATAGAGCTCCAGCCACCCAGCACGACCTGGCGCTTCTCTCGGATGAGATGCACACCTAAGAAATGTGGAGCATCAGCCACCCAGCGCAATCTGGTGCATCACCCGAAACAAAATGCATACCTGAGCAATATGGAGCTCCAGCCACCCAGCACGACCTGGCGCTTCTCTCGGAATGAGATGCACACCTAAGAAATGTGGAGCATCAGCCACCCAGCGCGATCTGGTGCATCACCCGAAATAAAATGCATACCTGAGCAATATGGAGCTCCAACCACCCAGCGCAATCTTGCGTCTGCTGGGCTTGCAGCAGTGCAAGAGCTGCACTGTTAGACGCAAGCGGGACAAGCGGGCTCCTTGAGCTGTGCGTGCATGTGTGTGTGTGTGTGTGGTGTGTGTGTGTGTGTGTGCATATGTGTATGTGTGCGTGCGTGTGTGTGTGTTTCTGCATGAGCGCGAGCACGTGTGCGTGTGTGTGCGCGCGTGTTTCTGCATGAGCATGAGCACATGTGTGTGTGCGTGTGTGTGCGTCTGTTTCTGCATGAGCGCGAGCACACGTTTGTGTGCGTGTGTGTGTGCATGTGTGTGTGTGAGTTTATGTTTAAACACGTGCATACTTACGAGCCTTTTGAAATTGCACACACCAAGTGAGCTGCAAACCCAAACACATACGCACTGCACGCACATGAGCACTGCTGCTACACAAGCACTTATGCTCACGTACACATGGGCACAGCTGCTACACAAGCACTTATGCTCACGCACACATGGGCACTGCTGCTACACAAGCACTTATGCTCACGTACACATGAGCACTGCTGCTACACAAGCACTTATGCTCACGTACACATGAGCACTGCTGCTACACAAGCACTTATGCTCACGTACACATGAGCACTGCTGCTACACAAGCACTTATGCTCACGTACACATGGGCACTGCTGCTACACAAGCACTTATGCTCACGTACACATGGGCACAGCTGCTCCAACATCATCACACACATCCCCCTGTGTGCACCGCTCCACACGAACATTTGTAGACACACACACAGGCACAGCTACACACAGAACATCACACACAGCTCCCACATGGGCACCCCCTCCCCCCCACAGCTACCTCTTCCTGCTTTTTACGGCGCACCTCCTGCCGTGCATGCCAGGCCTGCTGTGCCTGCTGTGGTCCAAGCTGCAGCTGCGTGTACGGTCAGAGGAACCCAACAGGTGCACCAGCCTCTCCCCAACCCCAGCCCTGCCATCTGCATGCGTACTACTGGACTCATTGCTGACATGCGCGCGGGTACCAAAGCTCGCACGATTATCAAAGCCTGTGTGCTTGTCACAGCTCGTGCTCGCATTGAAGGACCCATTTTGAATGGAGCTATTGCAACTGCTGCGCCTGCTGCGGTCTGCTGCAGCGCCTGAGGTGGCCGCGGTGGACTTCGAATCGCGCGGTGGCTGGGTAGTAGTGGGCACGGTGGTTGTGGAGGGATGGCAGTCGTGGTAGAACGCGGGGCTGCCTACACTATTGTGCACACCTGCGTCGTGAATACAGAGGGTTGTGCGTCGTGTACAGAGGGTTGTGCACACCTGCGTCGTGAATACAGAGGGTTGGTATGGCAGGTCACGATGCCGGTCGTGTTTGCATGTCATGTGCAAATTAAACGTGCCGAGGGTCGGAACACCTCATGGCATCAGCCTGTGTGTTTGTGTGCGTGTGTGCGTGTGTATGTGTGTGTGTGTGTTTGTGTGTGTGTGTGTGTGTGTGCGTGTGTGTGTGTGTGTGCGTGCGTGTGTGTGTGTGAACACTTGATGCCAATGGTTGTGGGTAAGTGCAAAAAAGGGGAAGTGGCAGTCCCTCAGTACACACAGCAAAGGGCGGGGCTGCTTGTGTTGTAGCAGTGCACAGCAAAGGGAGGGGCCGCTTGTGCTGTAGTAGTGCAAAGCAAAGGGAGGGGCCGCTTGTGCTGTAGTAATGCAAAGCAAAGGGAGGGGCCACTTGAGCTGTAGTAGTGCAAAGCAAAGGGAGGGGCCGCTTGTGCTGTAGTAGTGCGCGTGGGACGTTTGCGATGTGCTGGTGTGTCCTACCTTGCTGGCGGAAATGTGTAAAAGGGGGTGGCACATACTGTCGTGAGGGGCTGCTTGCAAAACCGTGCACACTCACGGGCACACACACACACACACACATACACACACACATGCGCACCAACAAGCATGCATGCTTGCCCACACACACACACACACACACACACAATTACATGAACGTATGCGCACACGTAACTTCCCCCACGCACACGCACACGCACACGCACACACGCACACACGCACACAGGCTTGCACTACGTACACACACAATTACAACCATGGACACTCACATGCACATACACACACACATACACGCACTCAAGCACGCATGCTTGCACTTTCACAAACATACACATCTGAACATGCACACGCTAAAGTTGACACGCATACACACATGCACCCACACATACACATACACATACACACACACGCATGCACGCATACACACACAATCGCAAGCATACATCAATAAGAAGTGTCGGCACGTACCTGCGCGTGTGGTGGGCTCCCCTCCAGTGCCCGTCAGCTCCATGCCCTGCAGCACAACTTGGTGTTCATGCAGGGAGGGCAGCAGATGCCCAAGAAGCGCCGTCCTGCTCTGTTGCTGAAAGGCCGTCAGTGGCAACGGCGTCTGTGTGTGCATGTGTGTGTACATGTGTGTGCGTGTGTGTGTGTGTGTGCGTGCGCGTTTGCCTGTGTACGTGAGCATGCGTGCGTACGTGTGAACATATAAATATACAAAACAAGTGCGATACAAACAGCAGCTGTGCATGTACCTGCTGCTGCTGGACAACACCGTCCACACTGCTATTGCTGCTGCTGCCTGCAAGCTGCATCGCAGGAGAAGCGGCACTTGGATGAAAGCCATCGACACGGTGCCCATTATGAGTAGAGCCCACACGAGCCTCAGCACTACTGCCGCTCTTGCTCCTGCTGCTGCCGACCTGCGTGCGAGTGTGTGCTGGCGTGTTTATTGCGTGTATTGTATGTTGTGTGGGTTTGTGTGTGTGCACGTGCACGTGTGTGTGTGCATGTGTGCATGTGTGTGTATGTGTGTGCACCTGTGTGTGTGTGTGCACCTGTGCCTGAGTTGTGTGTGTGTTGTGTGTTGTGTGTGCGTGTATATGTGAGCATGTGTGTGCGTGTGTGTGCGTGTTTGTGTGTGCATGTGTGGGCATGTGCGTGCTGTGTGCTGAGTTGTGTAAAGCCGCAAGCAGTCAGCAGATACGCACACAGGCTTGCACACACTAATACACACATACCTGCATACGCACACTTTCACATCTACACACCCATTCCCATCCTCCTAAATTCCCACCCCCACCCCCACCCCTCACAAACACACACACTCCAAATTAAGAGCACTTGCTGCACGCACATCGCACGCACATACTGAGTGCCGCACAGCTTCCAGCGAGGCAGTACGACACACACATATACACACACCAAACACGCCCACACACACACCCACACACCCACACATACACACACGCCTGGAAATGAAACTGGTCACAGCTCACCTCAACGCCATGCGTAGGAATCGGCAGGCCGGCCTCCACGTGGCTGCTGCTGGAGTGTGCACTGGGGGCGTTGTGAGGGCGTCCCGCAGCGTTTGGGATTTGTTGCAGGCTGAGCTCAGACTGTGTTTGCGACCCAGTAAACTGACTGCTAAGGGCGGAGGGGGCCCGGGGTGGCCCAGTTGCGCTGAATGGGGAGTGCTGAGTGTGGTGTGCGGAGTGTGTGTGTGTGGATGCGGTGCTTAAGAGCGGGCCGGAAGAGGAGTGGGAAGGGCCCGTGCCCGTGTGCGAGGAGGGCAGGCTCTTGTAGCTGTTGATGGTGGTGGCGGTTGACTTTTTCTGCAGCAGCAGGCATCGAGGCGGGTGGGGTGTCAGCATGAGCAGGCGTGGTGTTCGTGTGACAGGTTGTGTGAGTGTGTGTGTGTGCGTGCGTGTGTGCGCATGTGTGTGTGTGTGCGTGCGTGTGTGCATGTGGTTCTAGTGTGACAGGTTGTGTGTGTGTGCGTGCGTGTGTGCGCATGTGTGTGTGCGTGTGTACATGTGGTTCTAGTGTGACAGGTTGTGTGTGTGTGTGTGTGTGGTTTGGACGTAGCTGGTGTGGGTTTGGCATTCACAGGTGTGGCTTTAACGTGGGAGGTGTGGTTTTAGAGAGGCAGGTGCTTAGGTCAGAGTGCCTAGCAGTCGAACTTTTTGACCTTAGTACCACCGAGGCAGCTGATCAGCCAAACAACCTGGCTGAAGGTCACCCCCCATTGTAACCATTGTAACCTCTGTAAGTCAGAGTGTTAGAGGCTGAAGGTCACCCCCCCATTGTAACCATTGTAACCTCTGTACGTCAGAGTGTTAGAGGCTGAAGGTCACCCCCCATTGTAACCATTGTAACCTCTGTAAGTCAGAGTGTTAGAGGCTGAAGATCACCCCCCATTGTAACCCTTGTAACCTCTGTAAGTCAGAGTGTTAGAGGCTGAAGGTCACCCCCCATTGTAACCATTGTAACCTCTGTAAGTCAGAGTGTTAGAGGCTGAAGGTCACCCCCCATTGTAACCATTGTAACCTCTGTAAGTCAGAGTGTTAGATATGGATGCAGCACACTTGCGGTGCGCCAGTGTTGTCAGCATAGGCGCAGGGACGACGTTAAGCGACGATTATGTGAGCGTGACGATAAGGTGCACATGGTATAATTTTTGAGCATGTCACGCATCATTCGGATGTTACACGTTCACACATGTGTAGGGTTGGCCATAACCGCATATTATATACACCGTATATGACAACATGACCGTATCTTTGGTGAATTCCCTGCAAATCATACCATATGTACACCGTGTATAGGTGGTGCTGGCCAACCCTACATGTGTGAGGCCAACAACAACACTTGAGCGCTGACCAACCCTACATGTGTGAGGCCAACCCTACATGTGTGAGGCAACTCTACATGTGTGAGGCTTGAGTGCTGGCCAACCCTACATGTGTGAGACTTTAACGTGTGCTTCTGCTGAGGCTCTGCTTAGCCTGGTCACTTGGCTTCGCTTATACTATTGGCAAGTCTATTTCACACTGACTGGGGTGTTCTCCTAGTGTGTGCTGTGTCAGTGGCACAAGTTCAAAGACCCTGCTGAGTCAGGGTGCAGCTGATCTCTCACACAACCGTACACTGTTGCTAGCCCTATGATTTACCTAATCTACCTCCATCCACCTAGCCTGCCTCTATCTAACAAGCCTACCTCCATCTACCTAGCCTACCTCCATCCACCTAGCCTACCTCCATCTACCTAGCCTACCTCCATCTACCTAGCCTACATCCATCTACCTACCCTACCTCCCTCTACCTAGCCTACGATCTACTGGCATTAACACACCACACATTTCACGGAGGTTTCGCAAACGATTTGTGTGAACACGTCGCAGGTAGGCATTGCAGATGTTTGGCTGCTTCATGATGTTTGCACATCGCCTTGTTTCGGCAGTGCCGTTACAGCCACGCACTGTGCTCTCATTGTCATCTGTTTGATCGCCTGTAGGGTTTGCCAGAGCCATTTAAGGTGCATATACAGCATTTCTGGCAGAGGAATCACCAAATACACGGTCATATACGGTGTATGTATACGGTTCTGGCCAACCCTAGTCACCTAGTTTGCAGCAGAGAAGCTGGTACACAGCAAGGGGCTCCCATACCAAAGGGAGAGGACGGCCACCCTACAATGGAAGACTGCTATAGCCATAGACTGCTTACCAGGCGTGAGACGCATACAAAGACCTAACTCACGTACACGCACACGCACATGCATGTACGTACGCGCACCGTGTCATCCTTTTTCCTATCCAAGAGTATGGTCAGGGCACTGACGCGTCGTTTGCCAGTGGTGAGCCTGGAATCCAGGGACAACCTGTTTGTGTGCAGGAGTGTTCACAGAGGTTGAGATGTGTGTGTGTGT
>Ga0307968_1004864_pt1 | contig 10859 bp, 13 predicted proteins | sample OrgLakmetagen650_FD_201834 | JGI IMG/M metagenome (GOLD analysis project Ga0307968, IMG submission 201834) | Saline water microbial communities from Organic Lake, Antarctica - #650 | ecosystem: Environmental > Aquatic > Non-marine Saline and Alkaline > Saline | place: Antarctica: Organic Lake... | reverse complement strand
CAGCACACACCAGGAATTCCCCCTCGCCATCGTGTCGATCAACATCACACGCTTCGTGCTCCAGGCGAGTTGCTTCTGTACACATGTCAACTGAGGAAAGAGGTTTCATACCTTAAAATCTGATCAAATGCCTGACCTCATGCGTTAACACCTGACTGAATTTAAACAAGCATTTTTAAGGCAGCACAGCCTTTTACCAAGCATTCAAAGTCCTGAATTTTTAACCCATCTTCCAGTTATGAGTAGCACTTTGCCACGATTTGTTGTAATTGGTGGCCCTTCTATCCTTCCTACACCTTCATGCAGGCAATAAGCTTGCTTATAAATGCACCATCTAGTGTGGCCTTCTACCTTTACCTCAGGCAATTATTCATTTCCCTGACCGTCTCCATGGTGCTGTAATTTGTGGTCTTGCAAATTAAGCTGTTTTGGACTGTGCGTCTCAAGATTGTGTCACCCCTCCTGTGCCATCCTTGAAGCTTTGACCGATCTTGATGTGTGTGCCTCTTTTGCTTTGAAGTTATCATACACACACATACGCGCACACATACGCACGTTCATACTCTTGTGTACTTGCATATGCACATCCATTCCCAGGCCCTGCGCAGTGGTGCGTTGAATGCAGCTACTCACAAGCTGGATTCCGCAGTGGAAGCAGCCAACCATTTTTACGTTGGGGCCTTCTACACCTTTTACGAGATGTGGTTATCCGGTAAAAAGACCATGGTGCAGTCAGGTGAGGCCTGCCGTGGTACTTGTTGCAGCTGTGGGTGTGCACGTGTTTTTGGTCATTGGAAGGAGGGGTGTGACAATGGTGCAAGTAGGTGTGGCCTGCTGTGTGGTAATAATCTAACTAGTGTTGATGAGTGTTCCTTTTATTGGAACAAGGGATCTAAAATTGCTCACCCTCTCAAGCAAAAGTGTGCAACAACACAAATGTTTGATCGTCACATAAGAAGGGAGGGAGAGCGTACCCTTGTCCGTGCTCTTTTGTCAAGAGAGCATCCGCTGTACGTGAAGTGACCGGAATGCTCGTGCTGGTTGGAATTGATGCAGGGTTTAGTAGATGGATTGAAAGGTGATTGAACCGTGATTCGATGAGTTGCTGATTTGTGTCGCCACTTAAATATCATGACGTAGGAGTTATGGTTGTTACCAAAGGTTGATGACTTGGGTGTGACACGCCAGAGGCATGTTATTGTTGAATCTAAAGCAGGGATGTTTTAAAGGTGAGGCCATTGTCAAGAATGCACACTTTTGGCGCTCACGCCGCTTAAGCCACAGAATGCCAAGAAACTAAAGGTAAGGTCCTGACAGAATAAGCGTGAACTATCAGACGGTTTTAGATCAGTCTCTAGTGACCCTCATACAGTTCACCACTACCTTAGAACCTGGAAGTGCCAAGCAGATATATAGACAACGAGTGTGTTAGCTTGCCTTTTCTGTGATGAATCTGCCTATACAGGGCCAGAACCCTCCCCTTCTGGCCAGGTTTGTGTGTCTGCACGAACATGTTATTAAGTGCAAACGAGAGAGTCTGTACATTTCCTTGTGGCACGGATGATACATTTAATGAAAGGGACCTGGCCGACCCAACGTAATTGTCCCTGCTCATAAAAAGCCTGCCCTACCATGGTCGGGCTGTGCTTGAGCCTCACCTCCTTTTGTTCTGTCCCTCTTCCTTTGCTTCTCTGTTTTGTGCTCTTGCTCACCTTCCCACTCCAAAATAGGTTTCCTGTACTATTACATCAATGCACAGTGCACTATGTATGACAAACTGCCCCGTCCTACATACATACACACACGCTTACTGCACAACTCTGCAGGTTATGTCATCAAGGAGCTGCAAGAAAAGTGTAAAAATAAACCGGCTGCCATGGTGGCTGCAGCACACAAAGCTTTGCGCTGAAAATACTGTATTTCAAGCACATTTTTACTGAATTTCCCCCCCCAATGCTTTAGGTACTCGTCAAAGCATAGCTTCCAGTGCAGGATAAAACAGTGTATAACTGTATAACATTATAAGCTAATCGATTGCGCCACACATTAAACATTCATTGTTTGGTATACCATATGCCTTGGTTTGAGGATGTCTAGTTTTGGTTTTGATGTTTGATGTAGAGACAGATCAATGGTTCTTTGGCGATATTAATTTTTACTTACCAATTAATGCCTCCTTTCTTTTTCAACACCGTTCTATTTTGTCTTATCCGGGTCGTTCTTGTGAGGAAAACTGGGCAAAATTGCTGGCCAGTGCTTTAAGCTTCAGTCCATTGGTATCGTGAAACAAGGTGCATATTGTAAAACAAGCAAGGTGTACAAGGCAATAGCCATCGGTCAAATCGCATGACTGCTCGGCTCAAAACTTGAGTTGAATGAAGCAAGGGAAAAACAGGTAAGCGAAGGCAAAATGCAAGTAACAAGCTAAAATGTCCAAGCACGTAGGTACAAAGATGAACTCTGGTTACAAGTCCAGTGGCACTAAGCTCAGTTAAAGATGAATAATGGCCAGGAAAACTGCTGAGTTCAGAGTCAGGTCATAAAGGCATCAGAATCTGATTCGGTGTCTTGAACTACTCCAGTTCGTTGAAGTGAAGCAAAATATCACTCATATCTTTCTTGCGGCCTTTCACTGTGTTCCTTCATCTTTTCATTTCCTGGTCCTCCATCTTTCATTCCCTGGTCCTCACAGCTGCTTTTCCTTCGTAGTTTGAGCTCCATTTTCAGCCACCAAGGCAGTTACGAGGACCTAGTTTTGTTAGCATTTGCGATTGGTCCTTGGAAATCGTTCGCTGCCAATCCACGATGCAACGTAATAGAGTCTGTTGGAAAGATAAAGGGTTATATACCCAAACCTGTGAAGCTCACTGGCTGATGTGGCGGGACACAAATAATGGAAATTTTAAATTTCAAATATTGGAAAACCCAAATATTGGAGTCGCACAGGCGCACAGGTTAAAACTAGGCGATCAGAGCAGCTGATGTTATGCAGCCATATAATAAATTTATTTGACATTTATGTGTAGCGCCTCTCGATTAAAACTTGTGAAATTGTAATTGTAATTGCAGACGAAGGACATCCATACACCGTGCAGCCTTAAGAGAAAAAAGATTGATTTCACGGGATAACAACGCAAATTACGTGATGACGCCTCTTGTTTTTTTAATAGCTCATTTAAGTTTCTCGATGCTGCTCAAAAGCAAGCCTTTTCTTTTGGACTACGACTGGTGTGTTTTCCAGCACCCCTCTTACGCCGCCTTGGTAGTATATGATCATCGTAATGACCGCATGAGCTTGATTGCTGATCACGCAATCTCCTTGACGAGCCCGCTCGTTCAGCAGAGATACAATTTTAAGAACGGTGCCCGATCCCCCTTACCAGGTGCTCCCATAATTTTGACGCATGGCGTGCATGGTTTACGGCTTTACGGAGTAGGCCTGTATCTATCCTGGAAATCGGTTCTTGGGAAGGCGCAAGCACTATTTTCTGGTTGAGTGAAATTGCAGTACACCCTAGAAGGTAAGCAAGGGACATGTCCGACGGTGATCAAATTTAGCAAGAAATGGTTGATCAGTGTTGATTGTAAGAAATTGGAAGGCACATGTCTTTTGGCTAGAAAAGTATCACCACCAAACCTTTTGTTACTGATGCTTCTAGAAGGTCTGACAGCCTTCTGCAAGCAAAGCAATTTGTGATACATTTCTTCATTCTCTTTCTGCGCAGTACGCTGACACTTCTAGACCATTTTGACGCAAACGGTATGGCTTGATTTGATTGCATGCCTGATTTGGTGGTGGTGCAATGCCGTACCCTTGCAATACAATCACCGAGCCCAATACTGCAACACAGTTTGTGTTTTTTAATTGAACACACCATATATAGAGGGGGCCGGTCGCATCAGGAGGATGAAGGTGGATCACAACTTGAAGCTAGTGAACAGCGGGGGATCACCTGGAAGCAGCAAGGCATCGGTGTGTATTTATGTGTGTGAGCGTGTGTGTGTGAGCGTGTGTGTTTGTGTGTGTGTGATTCAAATTTGGCCATGGACTTAGAGAGGTAGCTGCGTGGTGTGACATTTGATTGGACTTTGCTGAGTAAAATATTGCCACGTGAGCATTCCAGTTGCAACTTAGCTAGTGATGAACACTTTTTGCGCTTCCTTGCATCTCTCCTTATCTGTAGCCTGAACGGAAGTCCTACCTCTCTTCATTTTAACGGCAGTCGTGAGATCCAAGTTCAAAAACCCTCTTTAATTGCCAACTATGCAATCATAATATTGCTGCTTGCAGAGAAGAAGAAGAATTCAAAGTGTTATTGAGCTGTGACCACATCTTCATGGCATCCCTGCCACCCTAGTTGTGCCCTCTCCTTGCTCTTCCTTCCCTCCCACCTTAATGGCCCACACAACTCTCCTCAATACCTTCATTCCATCAGGTGGTATCCAGTTGTTCACAGCCTGCTCTCCTAGACATGCAAAGGTCTGCAGCATCATATGACCTCATCTACGTGGACGGAGACCACACAGCAAAGGGAGTGCTAAGCGACGCGCTTTTAGCATGGCCAATGCTCAAGTAAGAAAGGAGGCCTACACTGTCAAAAGTCGCAAAGCTGCGCGGGCAGTGAAGGATACGTAAACTGCATGTAAATAGTCCCAGAGGGGGTTATCTGAGGCCCATAACGGGTACGTGTTTTGCATGCTCCTAGGGTACGGGTCCCGTAATTTGTACCATTCACGCGCGGCTCCTCCGCTGCAGCTGAGCTTAAAATGTGCCATTTATGGGACCCGTGCCTAATCAGCTGCAGCGTAAACCCCACTTTTTGAGCAGCCATATGCTGCATCTGACCAGCCAGCGCACCTAGCTAATTGAGTGATTTCTAGTGTTTTGATATCCTTATATTAAATTAAGATCTTTGCAACAATACCAAGTGGTTGGCGAGATAGGCAGATTAATGCGCCATTCCCTATGCAAAGCATCCATCTAGGGTAGCCTACAAGTACAGGACGTGCGCATTTAGTCCTGTCATTTCCTATGCAGGGCAACATATTTAATCTGAGCACATGCTCTGGCAGCTTATTAAGACAGCATCAGTGTAAAGCTTACTTGGGTCCAATTTGATGAGTTAATGTGTAAGTAGTTGCCCCTTTTATGCAAAAATGAGCATGTTTGGACTTCCGCTCAGAAAAGGCCCATAAAATTACTCCATCATTCCATACTAATGCTCCTTATGCACAATCAAAGAAACTGTATGACCACACAAATGTGGTGCATGCATGTGGCTCAAATGCACAGGCAGGATGGCTTCATGCTGTTTGATGACTACGAGTGACCAGTGCAAGGACAGGCAGGAGCTTGGCCCCACAGTCCAGAGTCTTTTGAATGCCCAGATCACCCCAAGCCAGGCATTAATGCATTTCTGGACATCATGCGTGAAGAGCTTGAGGCGAGTTGTCCAAATGTCCAACAGGAAATAATATGTTGCAGCCTTACTCCTTTGACCTATGCTTGGAAGGCAGGTTTATATAACAATTTAGCTGGACGTATGCATCAGCCAGGACACTTACTACAATTCACCCTTACCTCCACTTAATGAACGTCTTCCTGTGTACGATTGGTTTGTTTCCTGGCAGGTGGTTTCGCGTTGCTACCAATTGTTAGTGAAGAAGAAGAGCAGTGGGCCAGCATACCCCTTCCACGTTGAGCTTGATCTGGTTCAGGTGTGATTTTCCTTACATTTATCCCAAATTACACCCTTAGCAAACTAAAAGGCTGCTCTCTTGGTGGTAAACCTGGTTAGTCCAACACCTATGCAAGTTGCACCCCAGTTCTTGCACTTGTGCAGCAAGTGATCACTCTTTAGCATCCTTGCAATTAATTTTCCATCTATTCCCACATTCTATACATTTTGCTCTTTCTTTTCAATTTGGCTGCTCAAGCACTGGTTGCTCAAGCATTTGCACTCGATTTTTGTAAATGATCCACCGTTACCTCACGCTGCAAACAAAACGAACACGCAGGTGGTCATGGCCTTTGATGAAGCCTGCGTCAAGCCAGCAGCCGTGGCAATTTCCTCCATGCTGTCAAAGAGCCGCCAGCCCAATTGCATTCGCACAGGTATCATCGACCTGGGCTTGAGCAAGCGCTCCAGAGAGTGTCTAGAGCAGCTAGTCCCCGCCTCCTGCCCACCAATCGATTGGCTCAGCCCAGAGCAAGCCTTGAGGAGCTCTGGGGGCGCTGAATCTGGCAGCTATGACAGCACACCAGTGGAAACAAGCAGCATTGAGCCTCTGCCAGCGCACACCTGGGTCAAGCTGGGTCTTGGTTATGCTGTGTCACACCGCACTACAAGGGCCCTTTATCTTGATGCTGACGTGCTGGTTCTTGGAGATGTGTGTGACCTTTGGAGGGACACCAGGTAATTTCACCTTTCGAATTGTTTTCTTCCGAAGCAGACTGTGCAAAACAAGAGTGGTGCAGGGCCTTTGGAATTAAGATTGACGGATGTGGATTCGTGCACTTCCAGTAGGAATATTGTCTTTTTTATTTGGTAGCGAGAATCTAACTTTTCATAAGGGGCCAAGGTTACCTTATGTTGGTGACAGACTTTTATGCAAAAGACTGAGCGGAATCAGCAGTGACATGGAGGCTTCTTATTAGGTGACCTTTTGCATCTTTGGTGCACACACTGGCAAGGATCTGTGCAGTAGAAAGCTCCTGCGGGTGTCTCGTCTGTTGACATCCAAACTCTTTGACAGGGGCAACAAGGCGCCTCTTCTTGCCGCGCCTGACGTGGGATTCCCAGCTGGGCATGCACAGCTCAAATCAAACTCTTCCTGGGACCCGCACCTAGACTCTTATTTTAATGCAGGTAAGGCAAAGTTGGCTTAAGAATGCAGCTGTTATTGATTGCACAGTCTCAGCAGAAAGGGTTGCAGCCATTCTTGTATTTCTGTCTTGTACCCCTGCTGAGAAACTGTTGCTTTGCAACTCACACACACACACACACACACACACAAACACACGCGTACCTCGGCCTTTAGGGATGTTCATTTTTGACATTGCCGTATTCCAAGCTGCCTATGAAGAAATGCATGGTCTAGCTGATGCTGGCATCTGGCGATATGGAGATCAGGTAAGAAAGCTTCATGCTTGTGTAAAATTTGTGGCAGCTTTGTGTTTTCCTTAGGAAAAAAGGAAAAAACTACGCAGGTAGCGAAAGCCACTCCCTACATAAATAAAGGAATAGGAGCCACTTTGGTACCAAGTACCGTAAAACTCCTCCACCGCGAAAAGGAAAGGAAGAATTAATGGGGATTAAGAGGGTTGCAGGCTTGGCCTGAAACCGGCTCCTGATGAGAGATGATAACAGTACTGGAAAGGGCACGTCTGGTATGGACAATTTTAGCAGCGAAGTTCACAGTCCTTCTTTTACAGCAAAGTGACATTACAGCAGTCCTTTGTGTTCCTCTTGTACAGCAAAAACCTTGGATGAGTTGCATCTGCTCGCATGCGTGGCAGATATTTTGCCTGACATTAATTGTAAAAATCTCTTTGCTCTACTTTGTTGTGCTTGTTCACCATCGGTTTTGTAGTTTATGCTCCACGTAGGTTAAATGCACATGTCAAAGTTACCCGCTCCTTATAGCTTCATTACAACGCTAAAATTTTCATGCTTAATGTTGTCAAATGTTGCCATAACAAAAGCAGGATGTCTTGAATCTGGTCTTTGCAAAGAAGTGGTCTCCATTGCATCCCAGCTGGAATGCACAGGTGGTTTTTGAACTTCTTAACCTTTACGTAATCCTCTCCGCATTGTTTTGCTGTGCACATATGGTTGGCCCAACGTCAACACTGAAGCTAAGTTTTGATACACAACTTAGGAGCAGGCCATGCTTTGCTATTATTAGACTCGTGTACAATTGTATGTCATGGGTTTTAAAGCCCATCTCACAGAGTTTGGGAGCTGTTCCTGAATTTGTATCACTGTCGTCTACCTTGTGCCGACATGAAAACCTCCACTCTCCATACATGACTCATTAGCCGGCATTGGCTCTTCTGCTGCTAAATCTGATGTCACAGGTGGTCCTGCTTCTGCTGTTGCCATTGTAGGGTTTAGGGAGCTACGCTGGCTTCCGTGCGCAACCTAGTGATCAGCCCACTCTGTTCACTCCGTCCACCCTTCAAGAGATAGAATCAAGGCCAAACATAGTACACTTTTCCGGATCATCACAGGTGACTTTTCAAAGCTTTGGACACATAATTTAGTAACTGCACTTGATCTAGCGCCTGTTTTACAGGTAGAAGAAACCCTGTAATAGGATGTCATATCAAATTACCGTCACTGCAAAGTAAAAGACTCAGCACAAAGATTAATGCCAACGATTGGGCGTGACAAGGAGCCTTGTTGTTAAATAGTGATGAAAGGCTATGCCAAATAATAAGCCAGATTCACATGTAATTTTTACCTGATTGTTCTTGCCAATGTGCTACACACAGCTGGTGCTTGCCGCTATGGGGAGCAAGTTCTGCCCCCCAACATTGAAGCCCTGGCATGGCACGAGTCCCAACCCCTTCTCAGGTAGATTTCAGCGAGACAAGGGGGTCACAAATGCATAATCACAATCTGACTGTTGCTGCATGAGGCATGGGAAGAAATAAGACTGTTACCTCCACCAAGACAAAAGGAAGTAAAATGAATAAAAATCAGGAGAATAGCAGGGCTGAAAGGGTTTTAAGGATACCTGGTAAAGGACACATTGCAGTTAATAATGCAAGCTGCAAAGCTGCTTGGTTTTTGCCTCCTTATCAAATCAGGGTGGAACTCTATTGTGATCATGATTTGGTCTGGCACGTTGCAAATTATTTCGCTGCATTTGACAGCTTACAACTTGTATATGCAGGCGAGTGGTTTAAGTTCCTTGACTTGACGCCTTGGAAGGGCTGGAGGCCCACAAAGGTACTCATATTAATCGTAAGCACGAGAAAGTGGTGCTATGATCTGAATTTCTAGTTATTGAAATAGATTTGCTACTCCATATCTTGTACAGCAATCACTGGTTACAGCTTTAGTGTATGTATCTACATCACTCTGGATGCATAAACCTGAAGGAGCCCTGCATGTGTGAATAGAGGGTGTGGTAAAGTTGTGAGCTTGATTTGTGAGAATCAAGGAGACAATGAGGTTTTATAATATACAACGCCCAGCACAGGTTGCCTTCTTTCTTCCTGTTTAGTCCTGCCGATCTAAATTTGCAATACAAAATCGACCGTGCATGTAAATAACATGCACGATGGGATTAACTACTCTGCTTTCAGGTAGACGCGGTGGAAGAGCTGCAGGCTCAAATCCCAGGGATGGTTGAGAAGCAGTGGACTGCTCCTCCCTGAGAGAAACAATTATATGCAAGTGTAATCTCATATACAATCAGCGTTGTGCGTGCATGGAGCTGACAAGATTTTTTAGTACTACCATTAATCTTGCTTGTTGTTACAAAGCGGCATTCATTTTAAATCATTCATTTGTTGCCTTTAAAAGGTAAATGTCAGAAAGTCATGCTGAAAAGGAGAAAAAGAGGAGATTGCTCTATAATGATACAAGATTAAACCTTGTATTTTGATCATATTTTAAATCAAGTTTGTTTGGGGTGTTTTATCAATGTTCAATTATACGCTCATACATAAACATAAACACAAACATTAAAACCCACACTCACAGAATAGATTTGCAAGCTGCTCTGGCAAAGCATATCAGTGCCGTTTGGCAATTGCATTAAAGAAAATGGAATAGAACACAGGCAGTGAAAACCAGTATTCAAAGTGAATGAGAACTTTGGTACCGAGTGCCGTAAAACTTTAAAAGTGGAAATAAAAATGAGGATTGGGAGAATTGCAGGCTTGGCCTGAAGCTGGCTTCTGATGAGAGTAGGTAGTGGCACTGGACAGAGCGCACCAGTTTGACAGCACTGAAAGAATGAACACGAAGCTTGGAAGTTTTACAGCTCTTTCAGAATCAAGACCCAGCTCCTTATAATTGTTATTGTTGTAGTTGGTGTCACTCATTTCCAAAAAGGTGTAGTGAGTAACGCACCCGCGATAGCTATAATTTCAAAGGGTAAATTGGATAATCACGAGCGCAACAGTGGGAATGGCAGGCTAAGGTTGCCATAATCACAGCCCCATCTTGTGCACGAAATGCTCCTTCGCGTATGCAGCTGCATCCAAGTTGACACCATGCAAGCTGAAAATTTGCTGGACTTCTTTGTTTAAGACGTCCCAGAAGGCTGCTCTTAAATGGAGAGCTCCTTCCCGGATATCATGCCTGTCCCATTGCATCTTCTGCACTTCATTAACCTTTTCCTGAACATCCTTTTCTGTGGGTGCCGCGATCACACTGTTCGCATCACTGTACCAAACATCCCTGCCCCCTGCAACGTGGAAAAGGTGGGGGGAAATCAGTACAAAAGAGCTCAGCAAGTTTGAAAGCCTCGCTTGTTATGATTGATAAGCTGGTGTACAGCATTAAACAGTTTGGAAACTGACATCAAAGGCTTAAAAGCTTGGAAGAATGGCATCATCAGGGTGAGTGCCCCCCTTTTCTGTCTGTGCGAGAGATACGAGCATGGTGTGGATGTGTGTTTGCGTGCACAGGCCGCGCTGGAGGCAGCATTGGAGGGCCAGAGAACAGTCGGCGCAGATGCCCCCTACTTCATCGCCCCGGGATACAGCGTCAAGGAAATCATCAGTTCTCTGCTTCAGCTGTAGAACTGGAGTTCTTGCGTAGTGAGCGTAGGCTGAGATCTGGCAAGCACTTTGCATAAAGTGCTGTGTACTCTCGTTTTAGGCATTCCTTTTATGCCTT
>Ga0307968_1004863_pt1 | contig 10861 bp, 9 predicted proteins | sample OrgLakmetagen650_FD_201834 | JGI IMG/M metagenome (GOLD analysis project Ga0307968, IMG submission 201834) | Saline water microbial communities from Organic Lake, Antarctica - #650 | ecosystem: Environmental > Aquatic > Non-marine Saline and Alkaline > Saline | place: Antarctica: Organic Lake... | reverse complement strand
AGGCACGCACACACACATACAAACACAAACACACACACACACACACACACACACACACACACATACACACACACACACACACATATGTGTGAGCACAGTGCCAGACCGCAATTTTTCCCAAATGCCAGCAATGCAGCAAGTCTGGGCTAATTTGTTTTACATCAATTAATCCCTCGACGTCATCCTGATTGACTGATCGAGGTACCTACTTCCTTCATAAAACTTCTTTTCCAGCGCCATACAGCACACAAACCGATCGAACCTCTCTGTACTGCCTAATAAACAGTGTTGTCGTATACGATACGTGCGGTACGGTACGGTACGTACGGTATGAGTGCTGCAGAACTTACGAACTTACCATTTTCAAACTTCTTAAATTCATTCAGCAAGCCTTTCATGCATGCCTGCTTCAAAATACAGCTCAAAACAACCCTCACTGTAGGCTTTTTCCAGCCCCCCACCATGCCAGATCAAAATGGTCCGTTCTTGCCCAAAATTTCTCACGAATTATATTATATAGAAATAATATCATTGGCAATGAAAATGCCATCGCGAATGCCGATAAGCACGACCCCCCCTTCGAAAATTTAATTCTAGTTTCGAACCAGTCGTACCATACCGTACCGTACGTACCGTACCGTACTATAGTACGACGTACGATGTGGGTCCGTACGTGCGTACGCGACAACACTGCTAATAAAGAGCCTCAAAGCTTGAGGGAGTGGATGGTGAAGGTACGAGCAAAGAGAGGAAAGGGAGAGTTAATTGAGATTGAATGGTCATGTTTGGACGCCAGATCCTAACAGCAGAGCCTTGTTAAAATTTGGGTGACATAGTTCTCACATTACAGTATTGGGCCGTCAATCGTAGGTCCAGTTGATTGCTTGGCTAATATTTATGCAGCGTAGCGAGAAGTATGAGGGAAAAACTGGATTCTCCAGACAGCGACGGATAATTCCAGAGGGAGGCGACAGACCCCCCAAACACCTAGGGTATGCTGCCCAGGACTCGCTAGTTTCAGGCTCAGCAGCATTAGGATAGCAGGGCTCCATGCCAGTGCTGAGCCTGAAAGTAGCCAGTCCCGGGCAGCACATACAATCAGCTGCGGAGGGAACCCTATTTTTTACAGGCCATGGTCCAGCCAAATCACCCACCCAACCAAATTGGGTGCTGTTTGGTGCTTTGGGGTCCTTATAACAAACATGCAGCATCGCAAGAAGAATGGAGTGATTTGGCCTGGTGGCTGGTCAGATGTGCAATTTAAGTGGTTTCCCTTTAAAAAGATCAGCCCGATGGGGCCCGATATGGTCAGATTTCAGTCCCCTCCCCTGCAAACCAGCATCTACAAATGCACAATTGTTTTTAATATATCCTGGTTATGTTTTAGGAGAATTATGAAAAGTGGGCGCGGCAAGCACAAAATGGAGTGATCTGTGCCAGAAATCGAGGCTGCCTTTAGAAACAGACCACCCAATCATCCGATTGGCATTTGTACCGTTGCCCCCCTCTGGGATATTTCAGCTGTTACAGCAACATGCACTTCTGAGCAGCCTGTGAGATATCCATTTTGTGAAAGGTATGGCATAATGTGATTATGTTATAATTCTAGTATGGGGGGGCATGGGGAACCCAACGCTGCCTTACATGCTGTCTGTTTCCCACTTGGTTGGAACTCAGCTGATGGCATTGAAAATGATCTGGAATAGAAGCATTTAACACGAAAGACGTCCTTACAAGCTGTCACCAACATGGCATTTTACCATTTCCAAATCACTCATCAAGGAAGAAAACATTATGATACAAGAGACCAGAAGAGCGTTCCTAGATCCCACACGGAATAATTGCCGTTCCAGCAGTCAGTGCTGCACAACTGAACAACACTCAACCCTATTCAACTGTACATACAAACAAAGACAAACATCAAAGTGTCTATATGATCATTGTTCAAGGAATCACCAGGCAATCATGGTCACAATCTCTTCAGCATATTTACAATGACACCTCCACATATGTGCATGAATTTGTGCATGCAGATACCAAACTGCATATTTACATGGTATATTATAACTTATTATGCCTAATGCAAGCTGGTGCCATTACTCCGCGTTGGAAGGAGTAGCATCCAATTCAATAAGATCACTCAAACATCTTCAGCAGACTTATTTGGCAAACTCCACAAAAGGTGAGGTATCGCCATTGTAAAAGGGGGAGTAGGAGTGCCTGCAGTGTGGCATGTCGACAAAATGTATGTTATAAAAGGGTCGGCAAGTAACATGATGTTTTTGGCAACATGTGTAGGTCCCATGTTTGCAATCCTGACGTTAGGAGCCATTGTGTAATTTTGAGCCGACACTGAGGGGAATGCTTCTTTATCAATCTACATGAACGAAGTGGCAACCTTACTTGTAGTCAGGGCCCCTGGGGGTGTACTCGTCCCATGTCACATGCTTCACACCATCGAGCGAGAAAGGTCCAAGGTAGCCGAGCGGAGCACGTGTGCTGACCTGCAATTGATTGATAGAACAAGTTTCTGTTTCAATTTGAATTCATGGTGCAGACTTGTTATCATTCTCTTAGAACTGTTGATACTGGCTTGTCCCCACTTTCACTTGCTGCTCCAAATCATTCAGCCCCACGTGCCTGGTAATTTGCGGTGACGTAGCTGTATTTGTTGAGAGAGTCGTGGAACCAGCCTGCTGTCACTTCGGCACCTACGGTCACAAAGAGACAAGATAGCGAGTAACAAACAATGATAGCAACGGAGGAGGTGTAGCACATGGCAAAAAAACATTGTGATCATCGTAATGTCGTGGTAAATGCAGATGAATGCAAAGGGAAAAAAGGAAGCTGCACAGGTAGTGTGTGGGCGCTCCGCACTCTACTAATCAGTAAAGGCATGCTATTTTGTGCATCATAGAAATGTAAGGCAGAGTCCATTAACTCACTGGCGGTCTCGGCCGCGCCCACTACAATGTTTTCTTGCGTTTCGACCTGCGGTTGAGTTCAAGGGAAAATATTTGCTTGTTACAAACGCGTTCCTAGGCAGGAAAGTAAGGAAAAAATGACGAGGTAAACTTTTAGAGGGGGCAACTGAGCAAGTGCCCAAACACGCTCCTTAAAACATAACAGGGGGAACTTCTCACACATGCACACATCTTCATCGATTTGAAATCAATTTGCTTCAAACCAAAGCTGACGTTACAAGCTACCCAAAAAGGTGCTCAGATTCAGGTTTGAGTCACTCTGTGTACAGTCTGACAGGACCGCGCATATGTAGGGCACCTAGATGGGTGCGTTCCATGGGATGCTGCTTGTTCATTTGCACATCTCACCAACCATTCAATCTTTTTCACCCCATTTCATTTGCAACGATCTGTAAAGTCCCCATAACACAAAAAAACACGGAAATTGATGCAGTAGGTGATTTGTTACAAAGATTTGACAGCAGATAGTATGGGGTTCACGCCCCCGCAAAATTGAGCATGTGCGCCGAGTTTTACACCCACAGAAAGATTCTTAATATCAAAAATTGGAGCTTGCCCAATAGCCCGCACATGAGCCAAAGCGCATATTAAAACATGCCCATTTGGGCCGCAGTTGCCCCCCTCTGGTAGACTCCCATTTGTGTATACACATAACTCACATTGTGCATCATGAGAAGGTCTTGTGCTCGGTTGCTCGAGTCCTCAGAGACAACCAGCCAAGGGGTGTCCTGTGATCAACAGATGGATGCGGCAACGTTGTTAGCTTGACAACCCTTTTCTTTCCTTTGCAAGCTGACTGCATCAAGCTTGATTGACCGAGGTCAACCTTGGCTGGGCACAAGGCACAGGATTTACCTGCATCATGTTGAGATTGTCTGGGTTGGATGGCTTGGAGAGGTCACAGCTCGTGACACTTTCCATGCCGGTGTCAGTCTCAACTTGAGTTGTGTTCTCAATCCCACACACCTGCAGAATACAAGCAAGTATGCACCATAAATGTCAAGCTGTCCATGGAAGGTTGAGCTGAAATTGCTGTAATTCTTAACGCAAATATTGCAAGCCTAGAGCCCTGATTTGCAAGCGTCAAGCTCTGTAACGTCCTTACCTGTGGAGAAATGGCGTAAGCACTGTAATCAGCATCCAGGTCAATGGCATACACGCAGCCACAGTAGTTGTCCTGGACCTGGATGTCATGGAGCTGTGACCTGAAGGGCAGCATTAATGATCAGCACTTGCATCAAGTCTGAAGCCGGTGCTGTCAGGTCAACCATCCAGAGATCCAAAGAGCAAGGAAAAGAACTCACCTGTTGTTCATGGAATTCTCTTGATAGGAAATGGCGAGGTAGAGCTTGTTACGGTGCTCGTCGTGCGTGAGGCCCTCCATCTTGTTGAACTGTGTGGTGGTGCATTTCTCATGTTGTTGCATGTGCTTTATTACGTGACGCAAATGCCATTATTTATGCAAGGTGTCTGAAACGAGGATCAGCGCCAGTGGTGGAGTTTTACTAATCTTGCCAAGCTAGGACATCTGACCAGATTTGACGTGTAAAGAAGGCTTGAAATAGAGAAGCAACACACCTCTGTTGTAGCCCCCATCATGCCCATGTACCGCCTGGTCTCCAAGCCTGCCGCAAGCATCTCCACATTTGGCGTCTCCCAATTCAACTGGCGGTAGCGAAAAAAGTGAATGCGTTAATGTAAATGTAGATGTAAATGCAAATGCAAATGTGAATGTGAATGTAAATGAGACAAATGACACCTTGCTGAGGAGATGAGACAGGTGGCACTTCTGATATTGCAGATTGCAGGGAAATAGATGCATCGTGCATTGTCTGTCACATAATTGGTAACAACAGCAGATGGTAGTAAATCTAGTGATGCTCACCATCAGGCATTCCCAGTTGCGATCCCAGAAAACCAAGGTGTACATGTCATCACAGCTTTTGATGCCGTTGTCATCACTCATCACGGCATCAGCTTTGAAGATGTCAGAAAACCCAAACTCGCCAACCGGCTTGCGTGCTTGCTCCAGCAGCAAATCCTGCGTTCAGCAGTTGCAAACTTTTGGTTGCCTGCAGGCTTTCAACATGTATCCAATACAGCTCCGTGCCGGCTTGCTTGAAGGGTTGCTGTTGAAATTGAAGTGAATGTTGCTGTTGAGCTTGAAGTGACTGTTGCTGTTGATGTGAAGAACTGTTTTCCAGTGTACTCGTTTCCAGTGTGAAAGCAGTAGGAAGCATTTGCTCTATTAAGTGTTTTAGTCTGTAGGTGGGGGGACTGCTCAAGGCTAACAGTCAAACGCCTTGATTGAAGGCTTTTTTCCAGTGTACATCTTGTAGTCCTTACACCATAACTCACATGCTCAAGGCGGCCCAGAGAGATCCAGGATATGCTTGCTTCAAGTGCAGGTGCACCAACCTCATTCCTCTGGTGCACCTTTGCGGCATACATGTGGCCTGCAGTTGCAAGTTCCAACAGCAAAGACGTCATTGTTGATTCCCGTGCGCCTTTCTATGCTTGCCATTATCATGAGTGATCTAAAGCAGTGACGCGTACACCACAAAACCTCAGAGCATAAAAAACACCAGCACTTACCCTTTGAAAGGTCCCGGGGATTGTCAGCAACAAACTTAAGCAAGCCCCCCCCTTTGGCATCGTCTGACAGATAAACTGTCTTCAGGTCAGGGAGGACATACCTGGAAGTACCACCAGGTGTGCACATACATCAGTACATACATGCCTTATTTATACTAAATACTACTATAGAAATGCATCAATCAATATATGCCTTGTTTATACCTGGAAGTGACACCAGGTGTGCACATACATCAGTACGCCTTATTTAAAAGCAGGTTGCAGCTGCTTTCCTTGCTTGAGAAGTGATGTCACACATTGAGTGGTACTAGAACAAACAGGTCACAGGGACTTGTGTGCAAACCACGTACCCAGCTTCAAAGCTTGAGCGGCCCAGTGCAAAGTGCTTGGCAAAAGAGGGCCTCCCCTTATTCAGCGTGATCTCCACATTGTGTCCGTACATGTATGGCTTAAATTGCTGCGTGCAGCAAGCATGTGAGGGCGAGAGTACATGATATTGAACTATAATCTTGAGCAAGAAATATTTGAGCTACAGTGCCAAATTCAATCAGTAAAATCCATGCTGCCTCAGATCCAGAACACAAGCAGGGGCACAGCATACACGCCTCTTACCGTCTTGATCAGTGTGATGTACCATCCTTCTTCTTCAGGGTCGAGGAAGTCAGCTTTCACATTCCACAGGTGTGCCATGTCCTTGGGCTTTGTCATAGATGTGCCTTCTTCTAGCAGGTAAACACCTGCGTTGTCAGACAGGAACGTGCATTAGGCTTTTAGAAAACTCAAGCAAATACAAACAAGGTTTGTAAACAAATTGATGTGGCCAGAAGAGGAGCATGTGATCAAGATTGTGCAACAACTAGCAGTGTAGTGACGAGTGAGTGCATCAAACACACCCGCGCATACGCATACACACACAAACACACACTTACACACACACACCAGCACACAAACACACTTGCATATACACACACACACACACCAGCAAACACATGCATACTACCTTTGTATTTCATCATGTCCACGACCTTGCCATCACGGGGAACTTTATTTGCGTTCAAGTCATCCTCGATGTGGCGCACGTTTAGGTAGTTCTCCTCGCCTGGGGTAACAAGGCAGTGTTCTTTAGGTCGGAGCTTTAGCCTAGGTACGTAGTTAAGAATGGAACAAGTGTGAAGCCAGGCGTAATGAAATCAAAACTGGCGTATCAGCCTATACCAAATCAAGCTCCCTTTTTCCCTCTTTGCTTACCGCCCAAGTGTGAGCCCCTGCGGTAAAAAAAAAGAGCAATGCAAAAAAATGATTTGTAACTCAGATAATCGGATTCTGGAATTGCTTTGCAAAGATGTGCATCAGGAAAGGAAGAAGGCACAAAATATCACGCACCATGGAGTGATTGATCCTGCACATGGCCGGATGCTGCCTTCCTGCAGCCACATTATAGCAGGAGTTGGGTTGTGGGGGCGTCAGCGGTAGAGAGTAAAGACAAGGCGGCAACTCATCTATCCAACCTGTTGTGAGAATTTTGGTGTGAACAAAATAGGAGGGATAAAAACACTTGACATTCAGACGCGACAAAACACGCACCCAATCAGAGGTGTCCACGGCTTCTAGAGTGACTGCACCCAGGTGGCCTTGCCTATCTTCTGCCAGACCAACCACATAGTATGGGGCAGGTGCGGTCTCATACTGCACGATGCCGTACAGCTGACCGTCACTCTGGACACAAGGCAATGGTGGCGAGGAAGAAAGGAGTTACACTTTGGCCTTGTTAGCATTCTTGAATAAGAGCTGATGTCAAAATCACAGTTGTGGCAAAGCCCCATAAAATGCAATCAAGGTGCCACGCACACAAATCACAGAAATTGCACTGCCGCCTCAGCATGTTTGATTTGGTTTACACAAGCCAGCCGTAGAAGATATTGCCTGTGTAACATCATGAAACGCATGCTTACCCTCAAGTATGACATGAAGTCTGGACCATCGTCAATGAAAGGGTGGCCGTTGCCGTCCTGCAGGGCACACATGTGGAGGAAAAGGTGTTCGATGTCGGAAGCAGGGTGGTCTGGCTGAAAAGCTAGAACTTTTAGAAAGGATACACGCCTGCCCAAATGCAGAGACACCTTAATGATTCATCTTGTTCCTTCATGATCCAAGCATTGGCAATAAACATACATATGTAGATCAAGCAGCAGCCTCTTACCAGGATGGGTGCGCCCTTGGAGTCCAGCACCATGCCAAGCGTGGCTAGCTTGCCATCGGGGCCCTTGAGTTTATCCCCACCACGCATGATAACGTGGAAGGCAGTTGGGAGGGAGAGGGGCTCCGTTCTGCTGCATCCAGCGCAGGCGGCCTTTTCGTTATGCTTTGCTGGATCCGGCAATTCCCTGCCTGCCAACACCTGCAACACACGAGCAGGGGGGGGGGTGATGGGTGTAATGCTGCAAATAAAGCTCTACTACGTGCATATAGGAGGAAGGTCTAAAGATGCTCTAGAGCAACCTCGTGCATGCTTGCACGGGCACTTTGTTCTACCTCGGCACCTAATTATATCCATCTCAACAAATTTTTATTGGCAGTTAGGTAGCAGGGAAAGGGGAAAGGGCAGGCAGGTGCTTGCGACAGTTGCAACTACAGAAAGGTACCTTCGGTCGACACACCTGTACGAAGAGCAGAAAAGCACTGACGATGGCGACGGGCATCCCGGAGGGGATCATCGGAGTGATTGCCTAGAATAATTATTCTGATCAAACTCGGCTGTATCCCTTTTGACGAGAGGAATGATGTTATTCGATACTGGTATCCATATATGCCATATATCCTAGGGTGTTATATACTTTGTCTTGTACAGCAAAAAAGCAAAACCGTCGCCAAAACGTACTTGGGTCGTCGTTGCCAGAATACAGCTGACGTGGCCGGAAACGCTTTGTGCGGCCCATCAGGGTTTTATAAATTAAACCTAAAAATCAATCGGGGTGTGCAAATCCCACAGGCATTTCATGGTCTGAGCACCATGCTCCAGGTAGTGCGTCATGCGTGCCTGCGTAGCCTCTGTACTGTAGTGAGGCTGGAATTTCAAAGAGAGGTGCACAATCTCGGACAAAATAGCTGCTAGCGCTATAGCGCGTACCATTTAAGATGTAATTCTTTGTGAGGGGAGAGGAGTTCAGAGCACTATCAGGTGGCAGAGGCCAAAATAAAGCACGATAGCATGCTGTAACCATATATACCGCACTCAGAAAGAGCGCAATGCAAACATCAATACAATTTCCTAGTAGCACAGGTAGGAGCCAATCGATGCCATTTTATGTAGAAGTTGTCGGTGTGATCTAGATTATCTGTAATTGCGAATGCACAGAAACATGTCAGCACGTTCTGTGCATCTCCGCAATAATACCTGGCAACATTGAAAATGGTCATCGATGGACACAGTGGCTGCTTTATGTTGCTGATGAGCAGTACTTGCAGCTGCTCGACCAGGGTGATCTTGCCAAAGCCTTGGGGGACGCTGATGCCCACCTACACATGCGTGCGTGTATGTGTGTGTACATGTGTGTTGTGTATGTATGTACATGTGTTTTATTGTTAGTGTGTGTATTTGTGTGTATGTGTTTGAGTAGGGGGCGCACGTGTGTGATCAAGTACAAAACAGGATCAAGATCATGACCAAGGGCTTGTGCTATGTATACTTGCACCATTTCACTTACGTGCGTTGCATGGAATCACACACGCACCTCATCTTGCGGCAACTCTCACGAACACACATACATTTAGCCATCGCACGCACTTTAACAGGCATGAGGCACTCATTAGAACAACTCATCCAGTTTAATACAATGAATTTGCCTGCAAGTGTCCAAGACCTCACAACGCACGCAGGGGGAGCTTGCATGCAATCCGCCACCAGATCTGTTTGGAAGCCTGGCCCCTTGTGCACATCATCAAGAGTCACAATCCCTCCAGATGTCTTCCCAATCCTCTTTGACCTCACAACGCAAACAGGGATTCTGCATGCAACTCACGTCGTAGTGCTGGATAGATGCGAAGCCTGCTTGTGTGTAAGCGTGTATGAGTAGCAAGTTTACACGTCCGTATCAAGTTTGTATGTATGCCTAGCGGGTGGATGCACACAGAATGGGTGTACGCATATGCAGGCTTGTGTGTATGCACTCAGTGGGTAAGTCTACATGCAGGGAATGCATCCTGTGTACAATTTTAGCGGGTCATTACATACACGCAGTGAAGTGTGTACATACGTAGAAATCCGTGCATTAACTTAGTGGAGAAGGGTACTGTCCGGAGTGTACATATGCACACAATCCTGCAACACTAATATTTTGTGGACAAAACATTGCGCATAAGCAGGCAGTGATTCTTCACAGCTTGGCAAAACTGTAGCGATTATAGCTAATTAAAGGCCAGTAATATATCGTAGCACTGTCCTGGGGAAACGCTATATAGTAATGTGCGTATGTGTGTGCCTGTTTCTTCATGTGCTAACCGATCACTCAAAGATCGCAAGCAACATCATATTCCCGCTTCTGCACATGTTTAAAAAATGTATTGTTTAAATCTCAGCTGTGATGCGAGCTGTTCACCCAATCGATTGGACCAAGGTCGGTTATATAATGTTGGCCTTCATAAGATCCGGTGTGAGGCCGCAGCGGGTTAAGATGGGTCCCTCTGATATGAAACCTGTGTGTATGTGTGTGTGTGCGTGCGTGTGTGTGTGTGTGTGTGTGTGTGTGTGTGTGTGTGTGTGTGTGTGTGTGTGTGTGTGTGTGTGTGTGTGTGTGGGTGTGTGTGTGTGTGAGTGTGTGAGTGTGTGTGTTGCGTATGTATATTGTGTGTTATGCGTATATATATGTATTAATATTTTTGAGATTTCACGAGAGGGGCTGACCGATCTTTGACTTCGAAGGTGTAGTTTCAGTGCTGAAATTAAGAATGATAAGTAGTACTTTAGGTGTGTGTTATCAATAATCAACTTTTGGCTCGTTCGCATTCCGACAAGGCACCCGCACCCGCATGATGCTGGGATCAATTGGAACCGAAGCAATACCGAGAATTGATTATCCAGACGACGTGGAAGGTGCCGTGTTGGAATCTTTGCATGGCCCTGGCCCGGTAAGCGTAACTTCCACGAATCGGACCCATCATGTGCTGACACACACACACACACACACACACACACACACACACACACACGCACACACACACACACACACACACACACACACACACACACACACACACACACACACACACACACACACACAATCACA
>Ga0307968_1004859_pt1 | contig 10863 bp, 12 predicted proteins | sample OrgLakmetagen650_FD_201834 | JGI IMG/M metagenome (GOLD analysis project Ga0307968, IMG submission 201834) | Saline water microbial communities from Organic Lake, Antarctica - #650 | ecosystem: Environmental > Aquatic > Non-marine Saline and Alkaline > Saline | place: Antarctica: Organic Lake... | reverse complement strand
GAGGGAAGATTTGAGGGGGGTTAGATGGTAGTCAGGGTAGACGAGGTTGAAGGGGATGAAGTTAGGTAGGGTTGAATGCGGTGTGTGGGTGTGGTTTGTTGCACAGCACATGGCTCTGGATTTGCTGGTCAGAGTGACTGGACAAAGTGCTGGTCAGCGTAGTTGAGCCCCTTTCCGCACTGGAAATGGCCAATTTGTGGTCTTTTTGGCTTTGGACAGGCCTCCAAACTTGAATGTGTTTTTCGCATAACAGAGTTGGATACCGGTGTACAGCTCTTTAAGAGCTGTAGAATGGGCCTATCGTGATTTATTTCAGAGGGGTTGTATAGGTGTTTACTCTGATGCTTGAATACGAGGGTGTATGCACGTTATTTCTGAGGTGTTGAAACAGAGGTGTTTACTCTGATGCTTGAGTATGAGGGTGTATGCACTTTATTTTTGAAGTGAGTACAAGTGCATGCACGTAACTTATGACCCTGCTACTTTTTGTTCATGCCGTGCCCCATTATTAATGATCAGTTTCCCGTGCCATGTATGCATAGTGTGTGCATGGTTGCGATTGTTCCCTGTCCCATGTTACCAGTGATCAGTGTTACCCATTATTAATGATCAGTTTCCCGTGCCATGTATGCTTAGTGTGTGCATGGTTGCGATTGTTCCCTGTCCCATGTTACCAGTGATCAGTATTACGTGTGCCAGGTGTGCGAGGCTGTGCTTGCTCTGCTCCTTTACCTCCTTTTCCATGCACCAGGTGTGCGGCTGACGCCTCAGAGCTTGCATGCACGCACCATTGTTTCCTCAGTGTTTGCATGTGCGCCATCACACGACCATTGTGTGCATGCTCTGCTGTACCGGTGCCAGGTGTGCAGTCAACGCCTCAGAGTTTGCCTGCATGCACCGTTGTTTCATTGTTTGCATGTGCGCCATCACACGACCCTTGTGTGCATGCTCTGCTGTACCGGTGCCAGGTGTGCAGTCAACGCCTCAGAGTTTGCCTGCATGCACCGTTGTTTCATTGTTTGCATGTGCGCCATCACACGACCACTGTTTGCATACCCTGCTGCATTGGTGCCAGAAGTGTGGCCGTCATTGCGTGGCTAGAGTGCATGGGGCATGGCCGATGATGCATTGCTCCTTTACCTCCCATGCACCAGGTGTGCGGCCGTCATTGCGTGGCTAGAAAGCATGGCCGATGATGCATTGAGCGGGGGCCCAGGGGGTGTGGGTCAACCAAGGTTTGCAGAGCACGAGGGTGTGTGGCTGGAGACCAAGCATCGGCTGGGTCAAGGTGTGTGTGTGCACATGCTTCTGCGCGAGTGTGGGTGTGAATTAACCAAGGTTTGCAGGGCGTATGGCTGGAGACCAAGCATGGGTTAAGTCAAGGGGTGTGTGTGCGCATGTTTCGGCGCGTATGTGGGTGTGAATCAACCAAAGTCTGCAGGGCGTGTGGCTGGAGACCAAGCATCGACTGGGTCAAGGTGTGAGTATGCGTGTGTGTGGTTGTAAGTGTGTGTGCGTGTGTCTCTGCGCGTGTGTGAGTGTGGGTCAACCAAGCTTTGCAGAGCAAGCGGGCGTGAGGCTAGAGACCAAGCAATGACTGGGCAAAGGTGTATGTGCATGTGTGTGTGTGTCTGTGTGCTGCGTGTGCGTGCATGTGTGCGTGCGTGTGTGTGTGTGTGTGTCTTTGCACATGTTTGAGCGTGCATGTGATGTGCCTGTATGCACAAGAGCAAGTGACCTTGTGTACACATCATGCCAATCACAATTATGTCCTGGGTTGGGCAGAACCGTCTATATATACCGTATATGACCGTATATTTGGTGATTTCCCTGCCAATAATACCGTACATACACCGTATATATATATATATATGATATATGGTTTTGGCCGACCCAAATTATGTCATGCAATGAAAGAGGCACCTTTGCTACTCCAGGGCCCTGGTATGTAATTCAGCTCTGCTCATTCGTTTTAGCTCAAGTTGATGCTTCATTTATATACAGTCATCTGCTCTGATATCTGCCCTATTGGTTGCCCTCTCCTCTTAGGCTGCAATCAACAAGCTCAGTTGCTCTTGTGCAAGCATACGCACGCACACGCACACACACACACACAACACAAGCCCACGCACACACACGTCACACACTCAAGCACACACACACACACACACTTGCACACACATGTGCACTCGCACGATTGCTCCCTGCCCATGCACGCACAGGTGGCACCATAACTGAGCTTGACCCGGATGCCCCTCCTCGTCAAGGCCGCGGCCTCCACCCTGACAACGCTAAAGCAGAGGAAAGACTCACTTACCGGCTGTGGCAGCTTGTCCGTGCAGGTGAGGTGCTGAGGTGCTTTTTTGAACAATCGCATGCACACACACATGCACGCACACACACACGCGCACACACACGCACGCACACACGCACGCACGCACACACACATGCACACACACACACACAAAACACATTCACATAGACTCAGACGCACACACACATGCATAACAAATACGCACATGTGCAGGTCGCCTCAAGGACGCACGTGCGCTTTGTCGTGGCTGTGGTCAGCCTTGGAGGGCTGCCTCCTTGGGTGGTCCCACAGGTGTGGGGATGGCCAGAACTAGAACTACATGGAAACGGTGTACATACAGTAGTTCTTAGCAGGGAGATTTCTGTGTACATGGCACTGCTCAATGCATGCATGCATGTTACGGTGTATGTACGGCAATCTCAAGCAGGGAGATGTCTGTGTACATGGCACTACACAAAACTTGTATGCAATCACATTCAGTTCTGACAACCCTACATTAGTTGGACAGGAGCGAGACAGGAAGCTATACCACATACACAGCTGGTTATGATATGTGACACTATTGAATGGCCGTGACGCAGGTGTGTCAGCAGGGAGTTAAAAGCCACGTGCTGTTCTGTGCTTCTCTTTAGCTAGTTGTGGCACGCCGGTCGTGTGTTGGTGTCTTCCCACAAGGCGATCGTGGGACCAGAGAGGGGGTCATCGGACGTCCGTCCTCTCCCCTCTCATTATTGCCCATAATCCCATAATATTCATAATCCAGGCAAATCAAACGCACTTCAAACGCACAGGATGGTGTTTCTTTAGCTCGTTGTGGCATGCCGGTCGTGTATTGGTATGACGTAGGAGGGGGAACACTTAGATTGCCATCGCTTCTCTTGCTGTTCCATACTTAGCTGGAACTGGCAGATAGTGACATGACAATCATGAAAATGGCCTTGACATGACAAACATGAAAATGGCCCTGACATGACAAATATGAAAATGGCCTTGACGTGACGATCATGAAAATGGCCCTGACATGATAAACACGAAAATGGCCTTGACATGACGATCATGAAAATGGCCCTGACATGACAAGCATGAAAATGGCCTTGACACAGGCCCAGGCAAATATTGTGGCAAGTGGGCCCGACACTGCAGTGTGTAAAGCTCATTAAAGATTGTCCTGCGTGTTAGCTCATCACATGTAGTGAGAGAAAAGGACTCGTACACATACACACACGCACACACACGCGCGCATATACATGCACACACACTGTACACACACACTGTACACACACACTGAACACACATGCGCACACATACAAAAACTGTCATCTGTAATGCAAGGGCTCACATACATTCCCCTCGGCCCGAGGGGTGGCAAAAAAACACAAGAAGCATGGGTTCTCGTAAGCATTGTGTGCGGTTGTTGGCTTTGTTGAGATTTACAGTAGGGAGCACCTTAACGTCATTGACAAGCAAACACGCTTCCGCAGGCTCGCCTGTTGCTTGCTACCTGGGTTCTGTCTTGTGCATTCCACTACACATAATGTGTCACCGTCTGTTTTCGCCGGTGCCCTGCTTACAGTGGCTGACCATGTGTCGGTGCGTCCATTCAACTTGCAGGCGACTTTGGACCCCTACCTGTGGGACTGGCAGCTGGTTTGTTAGAAGAGGAGCTGGAGGAAGAGACACAGGTGTGTATATATATGTGTGTGTGAGGGTTAGTGTGTGTATACATACGTATATGTTTGTATAAACACGCACACTGATCCTGTTTGTTAATCCATTACTAACCCTGTTATATTGATATGAGCATGTGCGTGTTTTGATCCTTGGATAGCTTGTGTCCAAGAACGTGTGTGTGTGTGTGTATGTGCGCGCGTCACAAAAGGCTTTGGAAAAGAAGCGTTGTTCTTTCACAAATAAGTAAACACGACAGTTTAAGTAGCAGTGTCAACATTTTGCTGCATGCTTCACTTTCACTTGTACGGCTTGTTCAGGAGACCACAATGGCCATAATTCCAAGATTAAGGAGTGTCACAATTAGGATTAATTCAACAGGAATGCCATGACTCAGACTATTCTGACTAGGATACGTACGGCTCATTTTGTACTCTGTTGATATGAAGGACAAAGAGCAAGCAGCACGCAACCTGTTTCGTTGGGCTACCTGCTACCTGCTGAGTACAGAGCACACTTGCAGTGCTGCTGTGCAGTTGCCATGCTTAGGGCTGGCCAGAACCGTTTATATACGCCATTAATGACCATATAATTTAAGAGTTCCCTGCAAAGAACACAGTACATGCACCGTATATATTATATATAATTATGATATGGTTCTGGTTGTCCCTAGACATGCTACATACAGATCCCACCTTATACGCACGCGTAGCGTATAGAGCTGGCTGTGCAGGTGAAACACATCATGCAGGGAGTGGCATGTGAAGGAGCAGGGCATGCATAGTCAAGGGTACAGGCACGCACACACACATAACGCACACAACACAGGGTCAGCTCCGTGGGCTGTGATGTGTTTGATGTGTGTGTGTGTTTGATGTGTGTGAATGTGTGCGTGTGTGTTGTGTGTGTGTGTTTGATGTGTGTGTGTTTGTGTGTGTGTGTGTGTGTGTCATGCAGGTGGTGGAAAGTCGGGATGGGAGGTGTGGAGGGACAGGTCAATAGCATTGGCAGCAACGGCTATTTAAATGATAAAAACAGATACTTAGGGTTGGCCAGAACTATATATATACACCGTACGTGACCGTATATTTGGTGATTTTCATGCCAAATACACCGTATATACGGAGTATGTATTTGGTTCTGGCCAACCCTACAGTTACTACACATGTGGAGTTGTCAAGGGCACAGGCACACAACATACAATGTCTATTGGTTAATCAGAACAGGTACTACACATGTAATGGTTGTCAAGGGCACAGGCGCACGACATACAATGCAGGGCCAGCACTGTGTAGTCCTACAAGTATTAAATGTGTGTGTGGTTTGCAGGTGGAGGACATATAAGGATTAGTATATTTTCAATGTCTGTGTGTGTGTGGTTTGTAGGTGGAGGACATCATGCAGGAGGTGGCCAACGGTCCCAGCATGTCTCGAGCCATGTGGAAGTGGACGTGCCTCCAGATGGCGCAGCGGGCGTCAAAGTCAGGTGTGTGTGTGTGTGCGTCTGTGTGTACGTGTGTGTACATGTGTTTGTGTGTGTGTACCTGTGCTTCTTGGTAGGATTGGACGTGTTTGCAAATAGCCCAACGAGCTCAAAGTCAGGTGCCTACGTGTGTGTGTGTGTGCATGCGTTTGTTGGTTTAAGTGAACATGCTTACAAGTGGCCTTCAAGTCAGGTGTGTTTTGGTCGTGAGGGTGCAAGTGAGTGAGTGAGTGTGTGTCAGAGTATTTGCAGCTGTGTGTTCGTTGGTAGAAGTGTGCCTCCAAGCAAGAGGGTGTTTTACACATGTTGGTGCAGCAAATAACGGCAATGGCACATTTACACACATGACCCCACGAGCTCGCACATTTTTACGCAGACATCCAACCACACAATCATCCAACACACATTCATACAAATATACAATCATCCAACACGCAATCATCCAAACACACAATTATCCAACACACAATCATCCAAACACAATATCATCCAACACACAATCATCCAAACATACACACGACCACCACAAACAGGAGCACGCTACGAAGCCGCCCTGTATGGCGCCCTGTGCGGCCACCTGCCTGTCACCCTGGCTGTGTGTGGTAGCTGGGAGGATGCGTGCTGGGCATACTGCAGGTGTGCGTGTGTGTGTGTGTGTCATTGAGTGTGTGTGTGTGTGCCCATGCGTGCGTGCGTGTGTGTACGTGTGTGTACACGTGTGTGTGTGTGTTGCAGCTACTTACATGTAACTTTTGTCAAGCGCAATTCTATGCCAAGTGCAAAATATGAAAATACGCCAAGTGCAAAATGTGCTCTAGACTTGGTTCTTCTGCCTACCACTTCCTTCCCTATACCCTTGTCATCAGACCGCTTCCTTGCCAGCCACTGCTACGGCAGTGTGTGTACTGTTAGGACCATGCATGCTCACATGCACGTGCCGAAACAGGTACTGACCGACGGTATGAAAGTGGCTGTAATTACCTTTAATTGAATCAATGACCACCTCAGGGTCGGCTGTTGTTGCATTTCCTTTCCTGCACTCGTACACACACGTGCACTCGTACAGACTCATGCATTCGTACAAACTCGTACAGACACGTGCACTCGTACAGACTCATGCATTCGTACAAACGCGTACAGACACGTGCACTCGTACAGACTCGTACAAACACGTGTTGCATTTCCTTTCCTGCACTCGTACACACACGTGCACTCGTACAGACTCATGCATTTGTACAAACTCGTACAGACACTGCACTCGTACAGACTCGTACAGACACGTGTTGCATTTCCTTTCCTGCACTCGTACACACACGTGTGCGATTAATTTTCAGGACGCAGCATCGCACCCGTGCTCTCACACACTTATCCTTGTCTGCTTGCAGGGCATGGCTTTTCGTGTTGCCACAAATGCATCCCTGATGCTCACGAATATGAAGCTTGCATACATGTTTAACCCACTCAGTCATCTACCCCAATCTAACACACACACGCACCCACACAGCCTCACACCCACATATACGCGCACACGCAATGCACATCCCTGACGCTCATGAAGCTTGTAATCATGTTTAACCTACTCAGTCATCTCCACCGATCTAACACACATGCATGCACACGCACCCACACAGCCATACACCCACACACCCACATACACACATATAGGCGCACACACACATATACGCACACACAATACACATCCCCCATACACACACCTAATACCCATATACCCACCCCACACAATGAAACTGCAGGGCGTGGCTTGACGTTGCTACGGATGCACCTTTAGGAAGGGAGCCCGGTCCAGCGACCGAGCTGGACTGCAGACGAGTGGTGCGTGGGGGTTGGTGTGGCTGGTTTACCTAATACATATGCATGTGCTGGTTCATCACTTTCGTATGTGTGACAGGGTTAAAATTAATATTCAAGGGTAGAGGAGCTATTTGTGTTGAAGTGTTTAAGAAAAGGCCAAGGTGTGCAGGTGAGTTCCTCTGGGGTGTGGCTGCGGCTGTGTCCGTGCCGTGTGGGTTTGGTGCTGGGTGGGTTTATTCAGTCAGGTTTTCACTGTACGTGTTGTTATGGTCACCAATTTTGAGGTACACATTTCAACTACAGACTCCTAATTGGGGCGTTTGCTTCTGCCACTGCCCCCTGCTACTTAACACGATGAACGCTCCCTGCTACCAAACACGATGAATGCTACTAAACACGATAAACGCCCAAGCCAATGCAAACATGATAAACGCCCAAACCAATGCAAACACGATAAATGTCCAATCCAAACGCTACTAAACACAATAAACGCTACTAAACACGATAAACGCCCAAGCCAAAGCAAACATGATAAACGCCCAAACCAATGCAAACACGATAAACTCCCAAACCAAACGCTACTAAATACGATAAACGCCCAAGCCAATGCAAACATGATAAACGCCCAAAGCAACGCAAACACGATAAACGCCCAAGCTAAACGCTACTAAACACGTCAAACGCCCAAACCAATGCAGACCGTGAATGGGGATGTGCTGGTGCGTGTGGTGCGTGCTGCCACCTCCTCTAATGGAGCGTTTTCGGCTCCGCCTGCTGCCGAAGGTTCCTCCTCTGCCCAGCCTACAGATGCTGCTTCCTCCACCGTCATGTCTGCGCTGGCGGTGCTTGATGGCCAGGTGTGTGCGTGCGTTGTGTGTGTATGTGTTTGTGCGTGTGCGTGCGTTGTGTGTGTATGTGTTTGTGCGTGTGCGTGCGTTGTGTTTGCGCACGTGTGTGTGTATGTGTTTGTGCGTGTGTGTTGTTGTGTGTGCACGCGTGTGTGTGTGCATGTGTTTGTGCGTGTGTGTTGTTGTGTGTGCGCGCGTGTGTGTATGTGTTTGTGCGTGTGTGTTGTTGTGTGTGCGCGCGTGTGTGTGCGTGTGTGTGTCTGTGTATAATGATTTCTGTCCGTGCTCCTTGCATGGAGTGCATACGTGCTCAGCCAATTCTCACAGTTACCGATGTGAATAGCCGCGGTTACACTTACACTGTGTTTGCATGAACTAACGTGCGCTCAGTCGTTTTTTACAGCAACCCATGTGTATGCTGTGTTTGCATGAAGTAATGTGTGCTCAGTCGTTTTGTACAGCATCCTGTGTGAATAGTTATGTGTATACTGTGTTTGCGTTAACTCATGTGTGGTGAAACGTTTTGACGATGGACAGGGTGGGTTGAATGCATACATACGTATGTGAGACGAGGGTATTCACGAAAGCATACATATGTATGTGCGATGGGAGTATACTCAAATGCATACATACGTATGTGCGATGAGGGTAATAACGAATGCATACATATGTGTGTGTGATGGGGGTGTACACAGGGTTCAAAGCAGCAGAATTTCTAGACAGAAGGTCCCCCAAATGGCAGGATTTCTAGACAAAAGGTCCCCAAATGGCGAATGGCCAGCATAGAGAAATTACGGTTTGGCTGACCCGGCAATTTGGCAAGACAGGCCAATTGAATGGTTTCTGCAATTTGAGCATGCAGGAATATTTCATTGTCTGACTGCTGAAATATGGGAGGGGCACAAACCAGAGTTCAGTGTAACACACATGACTTTGTTTTCTTGAAACTAAGTCCCCAGGCTACTGCATCTCATGATGTTGCGCAAACAAAAATGAACTGCTTCTTTGGCGAAGAACTTATACGTTTCGTAACTGAAGCGCAGGCAGAACGTATGAGTCATGGATGATTGCAAAGCCCCTATGTAACACACACACAGAAACACACGCACATCAACACATGAGTGGCCCAAACACAGGGCGCCTCCCTCCCGCACACACTATTACTATTGCACTCACCTAGACACGCAAAGCCACGTGTGCATGCAAAACTTACACGCACAACCACATACGCTTCCAGCCTCCACAAACATAAAATGCACCTACATGTAGGAAAAGGGGGGTCGGGTGCCTCTGGACCTCACTCACGAGTGTGACACACTGAAGCACAGACACGCACACACACATACACACATACAGACACACCCAAACACTTGAACACACACACTCAAGCACAAATTCACATGCGCACCACCTGCTCTTTCGAGATTTTGGCTTCACACACCTTTCAATAATATGTAGTGGCCTGGTGGGCTGCTGCCTCAAGCAGGGGGGGGCCACGTGCCCCCTGGGACCTTTGATGCATTGTTCGCAATGCTGGCGGCCTCTGGGACGTCGAGTGTGGTGGCAGCAGGACGTGACAACGTACACCAGGTGTGTGTGTGTGTGTTTTGTGCATGTGCGTGAACGTAGCTGTGTGTAATTGTGTTTCCTGTGCATTTATTTAGAAGCAAGTGTGGTGGCAGCAGGACGTGACAACGTACACCAGGTGTGTGTGTTGTGCATGTGCGTGAACGTAGCTGTGTGTAATTGTGTTTCCGGTGTACGTACTCAGAAGCAAGTGTGTGTATGTGTGTGTGTTTGCGACGATAGCAGCATGAGGGACAGCATCAAGTGTCTCTGTAGCAGGCGCTTGCACTAGGCTCTTCTGTGTGTGTTTGCATGTGTTTGTGTTTGTATGTGTGAGTGTGAGTGTGAGTAATATGTCAGCTTTAACTTTGTGAAGATGGTGCAAGAGGTGGAAGCAGGTGTACACAAACTGCAGCCTTGGGGGCCCTCGTAAGAGCACCTCAACATGCAATTAAAGCTATACACACAACGAACACAAAAATGAACACACATCCACAGATCCAGCAGCACCTTATTAAGGACAGTATGGCAGCCCTCGCTCAACACCTGTATGCGTGGCTAGTAGCCAAAGATGGCACCGTACCCACACCCGCTGCTGCACCCCCCACTGCCACAGCACTGTACCCCACAAGCGCCCTGAGCCACAATGCAGGTGTGCGTGTGTTACGTGCGCTTGTGCATTGGTGCAGAAGGTGTGCATGCACGTCTGTGGTTGTTTCCTACGGCATTAAATGCGAGCTGCCTTGGTAGCACAGTACTGCACCCCACACAGGTAACTGAGCCTCAGCTACTGTCAGCGACAAAAAGTCATGTGATGCACATGTGTGCATGTGCGTCTAGTCTGTGCGTTTGCTTCCTGTGTTTATGGGGATGTAAGCTGTGTGTGTGTGTCCTGCTGCCACAGCACCGCACTCTGCATAATGTGCACTGAGCCATGAGCAATGTGGGCATTGCATGAAGTGCTCGTGTGAATGAACACCTTTTTTTTCCTACCATAAAAACGTAGTCGTACTTTTGATTCATTGTGTGTTACACGTGCAAGCAAGCACACACGCGCACACTCTCAAACACAGACGCACATGCTCGTGCACACACACTCTTACACACACACATACACACATACACACATGCACACAACACAATACAATACACACAGGTGGTGATGTGGGGAG
>Ga0307968_1004855_pt1 | contig 10865 bp, 13 predicted proteins | sample OrgLakmetagen650_FD_201834 | JGI IMG/M metagenome (GOLD analysis project Ga0307968, IMG submission 201834) | Saline water microbial communities from Organic Lake, Antarctica - #650 | ecosystem: Environmental > Aquatic > Non-marine Saline and Alkaline > Saline | place: Antarctica: Organic Lake... | reverse complement strand
AAATTGCTTCCAACCAGGGCCATGCACTACTGAACCACGACTGTAGTCTGCCTTGGTAATAATGACAGAGCCCTATGCATCTCACGATGCAAGCGAAATAGAACTTATGAGTTCAGTGTGAAACACATGAACCCAGGTTCTTGAAGTGTAGCATAAAGTGAGATGTTTTCACTTTCTGCTTTTCTCCGGTTTCTGCTTCCCTTCTCCATTCTTTTTATTCCATGGAGAACACAACTCTCTCTTTAGCCTACTTCCCCCCCTCCCTCACCTCTTTTCTATTTTTAAGTGTTTAGCTTTCTCCCGTTTCTCCGGTTTCTCTGAGTTGTTGTGTTCTCCTTGGTAATAATGACAGAGCCCTATGCATCTCACGATGCAAGCGAAATAGAACTACCTATCACCATTAATCGTCACTGCCCATTTTAAAGATCTGTGCTGATTGGCAGTTGTCGTCAATGCCATACATTTTCACGGGCCATTTTCAATGAAAACTTCCCAACTCACGATCTCCATGATATCACCCACCAACATGAGATTAATAACACTCACCATCTCACACTTGAATGCACGCACCAGCTCATGTTGGAATTTGCTGACCACATCACGCTATGATAGTCACCGTCTTATATTCAAACCTTTCTTTTCTCCTGGCCACTCTTATCTAGTATTGGCAATAAACATGTACCGTCCGTTTACGATCACTTCGGAAATTAATTAATTATTTGGCCAGAAAACGAAAATTTTTATTAATTCTTGGAGGCCTCTCCGAACTGAATTCGAAGTGAATAATTAGCAATTTATAGTGGTTTTGAGGGTGAACATCGAAATGAGCTTCAAGCGCGCCAGTGTGAACCCCCTGGCCGGGTTCTTGAAGCCTCAGTCCCCAGCTGAAGGCTGGCTGGTGGCTGCTCAGCATAGGGACCGTGAGAAGCTGCAGAGGGAAGAGGCCTGTGGGGTGCCTGCGCGGCTCTAAGAACAAGCCTCCACCCCTCATAGCCCCTTCAGAGTGAATGTAGAGTGTAGAGAGTGGCTCTTGCTGCATGTATTCCTATCACCCCTCTTTCCCTGCTTCTGAGCACTGTGCAGCATCAGCCACAGCTCCAGCCTCAGCTTCAGCCTCAGCCACAGCTTCAGCCTCAGCCACAGCTTCAGCCTCAGCCACAGCTTCAGCCATAACAAACAGCAGTAGCAGTAGCATTCACAAGGGGGCTCTCAAAAAATTATTCCTTGTAGGGCCCTCCCGAAGTGCCCTCAAACTCAAAAATTAATCCCCAAACCCCCTCACGAACTAAAATCGTAATTTTAATTAATTTTTTGAAAGTCTGGTCACGAAGTGATCGTGAACGGACGGTATATACAATGTATGTATGGTAATTTGGTGGGGAAATAACCAAATATACGGCCATATACGGTGAATATGTACAGCTTTGGTCAACCTTGTGTATACGGTGTATGTCCGGTATTTTTGGCAGGGAAATCACAAAATATACAGTCATGTACGATATATATATATCCGGTTCTGGCCGACCCTGCTCATGTCTTTCGCTTGTACTGCCATAAAGGCATCCAAGGCGCCCCCATCTTCTGTGGCAATGATGTAAGGGATCCTTTTGCAACAACAAACTCACATAAAGCTGCAATACCAGACCCCTACCGCAATGATGCATTACAGTAGCAATTCCATAATAATGCACTACAGTAGCAATTCCATGATGGTGCACCCCAGTAGCAATTCCATAATAATGCACTACAGTAGCAAATTCCATAATGGTGCATTACAGTAGCAATTCCGTAATGGTGCACCCCAGCAGCAATTCCATAATTACATACCGCTGCTGCAAATTGCTGCAAGTTGCTGCAAATTGCTGCAATTTGCTGCACTCTTACAGCAATGACACACACTCCTTCAGTATAGCAACCGCGCACTCCTCCCCTGTGTCCCTGTGTGCAGAGCTGAAGAAAAGCTTGTGCACTCCTACAGCAATGACACACACTCTCTTCTAGTATAGCAACCGCACACTCCTCGCCTGTGTCCCTGTGTGCAGAGCTGAAGAAAAGCTTGTGCACTCCTACAGCAATGACACACACTCTCCTCTAGTACAGCAACCGCACACTCCTCGCCTGTGTCCCCTTGTGCAGAGCTGAAGAAAAGCTTGGAGAGCGACAACGCGTGCATCGAAGATATCATGGCAGTGCTCAAGGAAGATAGGGTCATGCGCCTCACAGAGCCAGAGGTGTACCAGGTGGATGAGGGGCGCAATTTTACATGCCATGTTTTGACACACACACATACACACACATTTCCACGCACGTGCACAAACACACGCATGCACACACACACACACACACACATTTCCACGCACGTGCACACACACACACGCATGCACACACACACACATTTCCACGCATGTGCACAAACACACGCATGCACACACACACACATTTCCACGCACGTGCGCAAACGCACACATGCACACACACACATACTTACACACACACACTTATGCAAACACACACACACGTCGTCATTGCAGTCACACCCCTCTTTGTACATACACCTGTTTTATCACACAGATGCAGAAAAATTTGTCTCAAACCTCCTGCACATGTGTTGTCCGTGACACACACACACAAACACACACACACATACATACACACCTTCTGCACGTACGTTGTCCATGACGAAGGCAGAGGAGGACTCCTGCACATATATAGACCCTCTCAAGGACGTACACACACACACGCACACACACATATTCAGACATGTATGCATTCGTGCACACCACATATTCACATGCGCGCTGCGCTGTGGTGCAGGTGTGGGATGCTGTCGTGCAGCGCGTGCCTGAGCGTGCGCGCTGGATAGAGCTCTTGGGCCAGGCCTTGGATGATGCAGAGGAGCGGCGGAGAGAGGCGGTTGAGGGGCAGCTCGTGGTCATGGTGGGTTGAAATTTGGATGATGCAGAGGAGCGGCGGAGAGAGGCGGTTGAGGGGCAGCTCGTGGTCATGGTGGGTTGAAAATTTCAGAACGGTGTGTGGAGGATGTGTTTTTGTGGAAAGAAAGCGGAATAAGAGAAGGGGCAATTTTTGGCTATGGGGAGTTTTATCCAGGCTCGGTTTACTTAGTGGTTGAAAGGGAAATTACACTTGGCCATCATCAAGACTAGCTAATAAAATATAAAATGCGTAGTTTTACTTTGGCTCGGTTTTACTTTTTGTTGGAAAGGAATTACATTTGGCTATCATCAAGACTGTTACGTAAGATTGGAGGGGTAATTACACTTGGCCAAGATCAGAATTGGCTCAACACAAATACACTCGGCCATCATCAAAACTGGCACGTAAAACACACACTGCCACAAATGCCACTTGGAATAACCGTTTACTTAATATTGATTGATACACTTGGCCATCATCAAAACTGGCTCATAAAACACACATTGCCAGAAATACTATGAAAATTAGCGGGCCAAAGAGTAACTCGAGATACCCTGCCTGTACGACAACTAGCTAAAATCTCAAAATCCCCCATAAACAACTGAACAGGGAAATGAGCAGCTGGGTGGTTGACACCCATACTTGCCAACTGAGGTTGGCCAGAGCCGTATATACACACCGTATATGACCGCATATTTCCTGCCAAAAACACCGTGAATGCACCATATATGTATATGGTTCTTGCCAACCCTATTGCCAACACAAGCAGCTAGTTGCTGAAGTCAAGAGGCAAGGGAGAACCTAAAGGTGGCGGTTCCTCGCAAAAAAGATTCGTACTTTTTTGGCTTGGGGGTGAGCATTTTTCCGCTTTTGACGGTCACACGCTGGACCCCATAAAACTTTACACACAAAAATTCCCGTCGAATCCCAGAAACAGGGTGGGATTGGCTTTTACTATATATTTTCGTTTGGGACCTCCCCCAAAAAGTTAGAAACTGGTCCCACCTGTTCCCACGTGTCCTGAAACATACAAAACTATTTTGAAATGATGTATATTGTGATGAAGCAGTCAGGGTGGTGATGTTTTCTACTCTAAGGGGAACCTCCCCAAGGCTCCTGCCCAAGTCTTTAGAAAACGCAAGCAGAGAGGAGACAAGCAGGAGCAGGCAGGTGGTGCTCAATGCACAGAGGCATCTGTGTCCTGTAGAGGGCTGGGGCTCTCTGATATTGCAGTGGACGGGGTGGTGGAATGGCGCTCAGCAAGATTGAAGAAGACCTTTCCAGAAAGTTGTCAAAAGCCAGCTTGCTCATGCGGAAGGCCTGTCTGAATTGGACAGCCTCCCAGTGGGGCTGTGTTCGCCCAATGCGTGCTCAGTCATCCAGCACTTGCTTAGTCATCCAGCACTTGCTTTTCCCAGAATCCATAGGATGGGCTTTCCTTTGAGGAGGGGGGGAGAAGAAAAGTTAATTCACATGCCACGCGTGATGCTTCCGCTTGATGCTGCTGGCAGGAAGCGTGTCTCTCACCTTCCAAACACTCCAAATGCCCCTTGACTTCCTGCCATTTCCCTCATGCCCTTGGGCATGCCCCAGGGCAAGGCAAGCCCTGAGATGGGCAATTGGGTCTTTAAGACCAAGGTGGAAGCTGGCAGAAATGTTGATGCGGCTTAATCAGAAGTGTTAATCAGAAGGCTTAATCAGAAGTGATAATCAGAAGTGTTAATCACAAGTGTTAATCAGAAGTGAAAATCAGAAGTGTTAATCAGAAGTGTTAATCAGAAGTGTTAATCAGAAGTGTTAATCAGAAGTGTTAATCAGAAGTGTTAATCAGAAGTGTTGATCAGAAGTGTTAATCAGAAGTGATAATCAGAAATGTTGACGTGGCTTTATTAAAGAAATCTGTCTTCTGTTGAGGCCAGAGCTGTGGCATCATGACCCGGTCAAGCAACAAGAATCATAGCATACAACATTTGGGACGCTAAAGTGAAGGTCAGACGAGAAATGTGAAAAAAATGTGAAATATTTGGTTCGGTTTGCGTGTAACTGTCGGGTAAATTTTTTTGGTCCCTGGGCGAAAACATTTTGCCATACAGATTTCGTTGTGACCGCTGACTTCTTTCCTTTAAAGTGAAAGTTAACAAACCAAAAAAGCACGCGAACTTTTGCGTGTAACCGCTCCCTAAGGCCCGGTGTTAAAAATATGGTTCCCACATTGCAAGCTGCGCCAAGACAGTTCCAACTAGCATTTAATTGCACTCTCTTCCAAGGACCTGAGTGCTTCTGTGTGCTGCAGAGTACCTAGCAGTTATGGTTGCAAAAAGAAATGTGGAGGGTTGCAATTAGCGGAGGGTCAGCCAACGGGTCTGGTGTGTCGTGCTTGTAAAATGAATGAGGGCACAACGGAAAGGACAGACCTTTGTGATGTGTTGGAAGAAGTTGGGGGACACAAACTAGGAAGTAAAGGCGTTGTGACGCAACAAAGTGTATCGTTTGGTGCCTAGTCCTGGCCGCGCTGAGCAAGTGAGAAGTCCTGGCCGCGCTGAGCAAGTGCAAAGTCTTGGCTGCGCTGAGCAAGTGCAAAGTCTTGGCCACGCTGAGCAAGTGCGAAGTCTTGGCCACGCTGAGCAAGTGAGAGGACACGAGTCTCCATGCCCACCTCGTTCGCTTCATCGCATGAAAACAAACTGTTCTAATAATCTATGACGGACTACGAACTACTGCGTGCCCACCTCGCTCTCTTCATCACATGAAATCAAACCGTCCTATTGATCTATGACGGACTAATGCGTGCCCACCTCGCTCTCTTCATCACATGAAATCAAACCGTCCTAATGATCTATGACGGACTAATGCGTGCCCACCTCGTTCCCTTCATCGCATGAAAACAAACTGTCCTGAAAATCTATGACAGACTACAGACTACTGCGTGCCCACCTCGTTCCCTTCATCGCATGAAAACAAACTGTTCTAATAATCTATGACGGACTAATGCGTGCCCACCTCGCTCTCTCCATCGCATGAAATCAAACTGTCCTAATAATCTGTGACAATTTGCTGACACATCCAGGACTAGGGTCAGGACTAGTTCACTGAGTGTGGACAACGAACCACCCTGCCATCTTCTTTGTCCATATTACCATTCGCAATTCGCAGGCCATTGCTCACGCAGGGCTGAGACACAGCCAGCACGCATTTCAGAACCACCTTGCCATCTCCTTTGTCCTCATTACCATTCGCAATTCGCAAGCCATTGCTCAGGACTAGTTCACTGAGTGTGGACCACGAACCACCCTGCCATCTCCTTTGTCCATATTACCATCTGCAATTCGCAAGCCATTGCTCAGGACTAATCTACTGAGTGTGGACAACAAACCACCTTGCCATCTCCTTTGTCCACATTACAATTCGCAATTTGCAGGCCATTGCTCGCGCAGGGTTGAGACACAGCCAGCACGCATTTCAGAACCACTTTGCCATCTCCTTTGTTCACATTACCATTCGCAATTCGCAAGCCATTGCTCAGGACTAGTTTGCTGAGTGTGGACAACGAACCAGATTGCCATCTCCTTTGACCACATTACCATTAGCATTCGCAGGCCATTGCTCAGGACTAGTTCACTGAGTGTGGACAACGAACCACCTTGCCATCTCCTTTGTCCACATAACCATCCGCAATTCGCAAGCCATTGCTCAGGACTAGTTCACTGAGTGTGGACAACGAACCACCTTGCCATCTCCTTTGTCCACATAACCATTCGCAATTCGCAGGCCATTGCTAACGCAGGGTTGAGACACAGCCAGCAAGCATTTCAGAACCACCTTGCCATCTCCTTTCTTCACATTACCATCCGCAATTCGCAAGCCATTGCTCAGGACTAGTTTGCTGAGTGTGGACAACAGACCACCTTGCCATCAACCTTTGTCCACATTACCTTTTGCAATTCGCAGGCCATTGCTCACGCAGGGCTGAGACACAGCCAGCACGCAATTTAGAACCACCTTGCCATCTCCTTTGTCCACATTACCATCCGCAATTCGCAAGCCATTGCTCAGGACTAGTTTGCTGAGTGTGGACAACGAACCACCTTGCCATATCCTTCGTTCACATTACCATTCGCAATTCGCAAGCCATTGCTCAGGACTAGTTTGCTGAGTGTGGACAACGAACCACCTTGCCATATCCTTTGTCCACATTACCATTCGCAATTCACAAGCCATTGCTCACGCAGGGTTGAGACACGGCCAGCACGCATATCAGCACCACCTTGCCATCTCCTTTGTCCATATTACCATTCGCAATTCGCAGGCCATTGCTCACGCAGGGTTGAGACACTACCAGCACGCATTTCAGAACCACCCTGCCATCTCCTTTGTCCACATTACCATTCGCAATTCGCAGGCCATTGCTCACGCAGGGTTGAGACACGGCCAGCACGCATTTCAGCACCACCTTGCCATCTCCTTTGTCCACATTACCATTCGCAATTCGCAAGCCATTGCTCAGGACTAGTTCACTGAGTGTGGACAACGAACCACCTTGCCATCTCCTTTGTCCACATTACCATTCGCAATTCGCAGGCCATTGCTCACGCAGAGTTGAGACACGGCAAGCACGCATTTCAGAACCACCCTGCCATCTCCTTTGTCCACATTACAATTCGCAATTTGCAGGCCATTGCTCGCGCAGGGTTGAGACACAGCCAGCACGCAATTCAGAACCACCTTGCCATCTTCTTTGTCCATAATACCATTCGCAATTCGCAAGCCATTGCTCACGCAGAGTTGAGACACAGCCAGCACGCATTTAATATACAAGTTTTTGAAAAGGACGGTAGTATCCCTGCTCAGTCCCTCTCTCCACATTAAAAGCAACGTACTGTTGCAAATTGTGCACGCAGGTCAGGGACATGGCTGAGACAACTTTAATTGGCAGAAATGTACCTGCTCAGTCCCCCTCTATACACCAACTAAAATGCACCAACTAAAATGACATACTGTTGTTAAGTGTGCACACATGTTGGGAACATGGCTGAGGCGCCTTTTTTTTGGCTGAAATGTACCTGCTCAGTCCCCCTATCCCCACTAAAATGACGTATCGTTGTAAGATGTGCACGCAGGTCGGGGACATGGCTGAGACGAAAAATCTGGCTGAAATGTACCTGCTCAGTCCCCCTATCCCCACTAAAATGACGTATCGTTGTAAGATGTGCACGCAGGTCGGGGACATGGCCGAGACAAAAAAACTGGCTGAAATGTACCTGCACAGTCCCCCTCTCTCCACTAAAATGACGCACTGCTGTAAAATGTGCACGCAGGTTGGGGACATGGCCGAGACGAAAAAACTGGCAGAAATGTACCTGCTCAGTCCCCCTATCCCCACTAATGATACACCAACTAAAATGACGTGCTGCTGTAATATGTGCACACAGGTTGGGGACATGGCCGAGACGGCTGCGCTGAGTGAGGGAGAGATTGAGCGCATCCTAGAAAGGGAGTCCATTAGCCTGAACACGTCTATCCTGCATAACAGGTGCGCAGCGTACAGCAAGCACATGTGGTGTGTGTGTGTTTGTGTGTGTGTGTGTGTTTGAGAGAGAGAGAGAGAGAGAGAGAGAGAGAGAGAGAGAGAGAGAGAGGTTCTCTTAGGACGCACCTCGTCCTCTTTGTCCTCATCTTCCTCTACCTCCACTCCCTCACTCACTTGCTGTGTCTGTGCACTCATCACTGCAATATATGTGTGTGTATGTGTGTATGTACGTGTGTGTGTGTGATGTTCTGCTCCAGCGCATTCTCCTGAGCTGTCGACGTTCACTGATCTGCAAAAGGTTTGTGCGGCCAGGTCCGTGAAAGGAGCATGCTGGTGCTTCTCTGCCGGCTTGTGTTGCTGTTTCAGACAGACCTAGGCTTTTTTGTCAAGTGCCTGCAAGTGGCAGAGAAACACAACTACAAGTCACACACACGAACACACACACACACACACACACACGCACACACACACACCCAATACACATTTACGCAGGAACACACACGCACAATCACACACTTGCATACACACTTACTTGGCCAGCACCATATATATACGGTGTATGTATGGTAATTTGAGCAGGCGAATGTCCATATACACGGTATTATATGGTGTGTATACACACGGTTCTGGCCAAACCTACACACGTAGTTTTGGTACACCGACAGGCGTACGCTGGTTTGTCAAGTGCCTGCAAGTATCAAAGGACTACATCCATAAGCACACACACAGACACACATGCACAAATACACACACATGCACACACACACACACACTGTTTTTGTATGCAGACGGGCGTACGCTGATTTTGTAAAACGCCTGCAAGTGGCAGAAGTAGAAGGAGAGCGGCAACGAAGAAAACGCTGGGAGATGGCTCTCAATTCTTGGCGCACTCTACGATCCCTTCACGCAATGGACCTGTTTAACCAGCGCATCAGGTGTGTTTGTTTTGTGTTTGTGTGTTTATGTGTGTGTGTGCGTGTGTGTGTGTGTGTGTGTGCGTGTGTGTGTGCGTGTGTGTGTGTGTGTGTTTATGTGTGTGTGTGTCGTGTGTGTGTGTGTGTTTATGTGTGTGTGTTTATGTGTGTGTGTGTGTGCGTGTATGTGTGTGTGGTGTGTGTGTGGTGTGTGTGTGTGTGTATGTGTGTGTGTGTGTGTTTATGTGTGTGTGTGCGTTTGTAGCTGTGCTATCCTGTGTGTTCACATATGTGTGTAAATGCGTGCTTGCGCTTGTTTGCAAATGCAAGCCCACCAAACGTGAAGCACTTGACTTTTGTAGACTAACTCCCTGCTGTGAAGCTTCACATCAGCCTCTAAGTTGTTTTTATTCATTTCTGTGCTGTTGCATCCTTGCTTGTGCGTCTTTGCTTGTACGTTAAAAATACTCTTCGCACTAATTTAGAAGCGTAAACACAAGCGTGCAAGTGAAAATGCATGCCAACATATACTCATGCTTGTGCGTCATTGCGTTCACTCACAATCGCTTACACACACAAACTTGGTACACCCTTCTCACGCACAGGAGCCCGGAGTTTTCAGAGCCTCCAGAGCGCCTTCAACTTTTCAGCCGCATCAGAGAATGGCAGTTCAAGGACGCTGGACGCATGGTAAAGCACGTCGAGGTGAGGTTTTGGGGGGGGAAATACGGAGCCTTATTTGTCTATCTGACACTTTTTGAGGCATGTCGAGGTGGGGTTTTGGGAAAATATACGGAGCTCATATATATATATATATATGTATATTTATATACAATTTTTGAGGTTGGGTTCTGAAGTGCAACGACAGAGCCGTACCTGGATATTTATGTTGGAGGTATATGAACTCTCATCAGGAGCCGCTTTCAGGTCAAGCCTGCAACCGGACCAATCCCCATTAATATTTTTTATTTTGTTTGGTGGAGGAGTTCTACGGTGCCCGGTACCAAAGATTTCTTGTCCTTAATGAATGTGGGGAGTGGTCTTTACTGCCTTTGTAGTTTTTCTTTTCCCTTTTTATAAGGTATGCTTACTGAATTGTAAAGTGCATAGGCAAAGCCGTAGCTGGCTGACAATATTTTAGGCAAGGTTTCTCAAGGGTAATGGCAGATATGCAGCTTACTGACAACTATTTAGGTGAAGATCCTAAATGACCTGATCCCTGAAGTGTGGAAAAGCGTATAGAAATTTGAAGAAAAGGTTGCAGCTGAAAGAAACAACAGCCGCTCCTGGCGTGTGCTTCTGACTGGTGTCAGTTTCAAGTGTTTTTAATTACTAAGTGTTCTTACTATATTTCTTTGTCTTTTGTGAGCTGCAGGCAGCTTTATATCTGCAATTTCTCTCCCTCTCCCTCTCCCTCTCTCTCTGTCTCTCTCTCTCTCTCTCTCTCTCTCTCTCTCTCTCTCTCTCTCTCTCTCTCTCTCTCTCTCTCT
>Ga0307968_1004854_pt1 | contig 10866 bp, 13 predicted proteins | sample OrgLakmetagen650_FD_201834 | JGI IMG/M metagenome (GOLD analysis project Ga0307968, IMG submission 201834) | Saline water microbial communities from Organic Lake, Antarctica - #650 | ecosystem: Environmental > Aquatic > Non-marine Saline and Alkaline > Saline | place: Antarctica: Organic Lake... | reverse complement strand
CCCTCTCCCTCTCCCTCTCCCTCTCCCTCTATTCTAAGTGAGACGAAGACGAAAATATACATGTTTAAATCTCCTACCTGGGCACACCTCCGCTGCCAAGCTGCCACAAGTGGGGCCATTTTTAGAGCCACTGACGGTGTCTTTCAGCATGCTCATGCACAGCACAGCACATTCTGCGGCACACAAGACACGCTGTCCAGCAGCTGCAGGTCTGCCCTCTGTTGCAGACATGGCCTCAGCAAAGGCCACCTATCAAGAGAGGCAACGGAAACACATAATTTGGTGTAAGATCAGGCTGTCGTTGCCAAACCATGGCCCTACCATCTTAAAAAAGCACGATAATGAAATAATCCATGTTCATGGTGGTTGCTGCAGGAGACCACGCCACAAATATCTTGCAGGCAAAGCTACGATCATTGTGCTTAACCCCTGCAATCCTTACTCAGTTTACAGCTCCTTTGTTACCGTTCCCAGCTGAAGGCGTACATCTTGCAGTAGATCCCCACTAGTTTTCTTTTGTTCCTTTGGTGGGGGAGACTCACGGCACTTCAGGCCAATGTGTCTTCTTTTCTTAAATTGATGCAGGGAGTGATTTGCTGCCTGCGTAGTTTTTCTTTTCTTTTCTTGCAGTTCTGATAAGTTACGTATCCTAGGGCATACATACACCTGCCAAAGCAGGCTGCCTTCTCTGCTTTGTCCCAGCAGTGCTGCTTTGTGCCAGCGTCGACTAAGTGAGCTTCATTTCCCTTTTCTTGCCTTGTCATACCTGCAAATGGGTAGGGCCATGAAAGTCCACACAGTGCGCGAGCGACTCGATGTTTGCCTTGATTTGCTCAGTGGCGCACCCTGTTCTGGTGCCAAAGAGAGCAAACTGGGCACGGAGCTTCATGAGCTTGCAAGTAGCTGCTGCTCCTGCGTGGTGTGTTGGCTGAAAAAGTTATCATCATATCGATGCTCTTAAAAAATATGAGTTAGGGATGTATTGCTAAAACTCTCCACAGGCAGCTTCGACAGCTTTTCCCTACAAAGAAAGTCTAGGAACCGTGTGCACTGCACGCAGTGGTATAAACATGGATAGCACAAATGGGGATGGCATGCCATCAATGAATGGGCTGCATGCATTCAAACAGCCTGGAATTACCTGACGCTTCCCTCTCTGCAAGCTCGAGGTTGGCGATGGCATCTTCAAAGTTACCAAGAGCCAGATCACAGGCTGCACGTGACTGCACGTGATTTCGAACGGTGCACGTAAATGCAAGTTGTTCACGCAGACAAGCACAGGGTGAAGAAGACTGCATGGAATAGGCATTTGACACGCACACGTAACAGGGCACTGTGCAGTGGTAGTGCATGCTCAAGGAGGCTTGATGCGACAGAACAATAAATTGAGGCGATAGGGGAGTAGGAAGACAGGCTTGTAATTGTAAACCTTGAACTGGTCCAAACACTGTCCTTGCCTCTGAGTTTAAAAGTCACTATCCAGCTTGCTTTAGTTGATGGCCCAAATCTGAGTACCTCGCTGCTATTACAGCTACAAAGATTCCCGTATGTGTGTGTGTCTATATGTGCGTGCGTGCGTGCGTGCCAAAGGATGGCATCCGTCCTCTCACCCGTGCTGCGCTGCCAAAGGAATGAAGGGGGGCAAATAGTAGAGTGGCAGAGAGCAGCTCACGCGCCCTTTCAACAAACCTGCAACAACGTACACAATTGTTGCACAAGTAACACTACTTCAGTTGAAGAACGGTTGAGATGGTTGGAATTAAGTGCAGTAAAAAATCTAATTGGGGTTCAACATAGGCCGCGATTGAAATGACTAGGAAGTAGACAATTATGTTCTGATACGCCGAGGACTGTGAAGAAGGCACCAATGCCTCCTCAAATATTGGTACTACTTCCCCGCAGATACCTGTTCTGGAACAGCTCCGTGGCATGGATCTGGATGGCAACACAGCACTGCTCACGTGCGGATCCAGATTGCGTGAGGGCTCGAGCCACTTCCTGTTTGCACAGGAGCTCGAGCACAGTGCTCTCAAATGCAGCAGCACCGCCTCCTGCTACAAAAGACAGTGCTCAACGAGAAGCAGCACAGATGCTTGTTGTAAGGGCATAAAACGTGTCCTTGAAGCTGCTCTTAGTGCTATATAATAAGAAGATTTGACTGCTAGATATAAGCTACTCCCCACATTAATTGTGAAGGAAGAGGAGTCCGAGAGTGTTTGAAGCAGATATTTAAAGTGGAAGCTCTTTCGACTCAGCATGCTGATACAGCAAAGACAAGAGCTGTCAACAAATTAAAGGCACTTTCACTTGTTTAAATAACTTATTTTGATCTATTTTAATCGGAAATTTGCTGGAACAGAGACTTGACTAGCACTTACTGTGTAATGCCAGCTCTAATCAACGGACATGAACACAGCAGTTCTAACATTTATTGCTGCACATATCCAGTACGTAGCAATATGCACAAATGCACGCAAACAATTAGCAATTCTGCAGCAGCACCCACCGTCACTTGTGCTGGTTACTGTGCCGCCATTGCTGCTGCATCTGAGGAGTGCTTTGACCAGGTCCAGCACTGCACCGGCTGCGCTGGAGCCGTGCACCTCAGCAGCACGGGTGCAAGCAGCGACAAGAAGGGCTGAGACTTGGTGAGCAACCTGACATGATGGATGGACATTCATTCATGCACAGGCAAGGTAGCACAAGTATGTATAAGACTGCCCGACGAGATCTGGATAAAAGAGATCTGGCAGGATGACAGGAAGGGCAAAGATTGGTTCTGGCAGAATGTGATGGGATCTGGCAGGATGGTAGAAAGGGAAAAGCCTTTGCTGTTGGTGTCGGATTACGACAGCATGATAAGGGGAATGGTACTACCATGAGAGGACGAGAGGATATTATGACAAGGCACATAAAGAGGTGGACCTTGTAATTTGTAAATTGTAAAGGTGATCAAGGAGTGACTGCTTATTGAGGGCAGTCTGAATGGAGAGAGACAACTAACTGGTCATTTAATCATCGAAATGTTTTAAAAGAAGAGGATAGCGTGCCTGCTCCTTAACCCTTTGCCTTTTCAAAACTCATTCACAAAATACCAAAAACCTACCTGACCTATGTCCAGGGCCGTGAGTGATGCACAGACAAGCAAGACCGCCCCACACACAACCTCAACCGGGCAGCTGTGGCTGCTACCATCTTTATCACTGTCACTGCTGCACACAATTGCGTGCACCTCACGTGCTGCGCCTATGTGGTCCTGATCACGAGCATGAAAGGGTGGCACTAGTCAGGAGATTGGCAAATGGGTTTGACCCACATCAGTAGAAGTTAAAACATAAAGGCATTTAAAGTTTAACATTCTGTTCAATCAAGCTTCTGTAAAGGCAGAAGCTTTTAAAAGGCCACAGCGTCTTTGGAAGAAAAAACTTTTTTTCAGGCTAAAGCTTTACAATTTCCGTTGGGTGGTGCAGACCTGGAACGGTTACATAGCCACAGTGTCTTCTTCACTTCTTTTAAGTGACCTTTCTGTCCCACATTACCACAAAGAGAATAGGACGCCATTGTGCAAACATTTCTGGCAAGAATTACCACAATAGGAATGAGTGTGGCAGTGTGGCACAATCCAGCTCTTCCTGTTTTAAATGGAAATCTGGAATGCATGACTGCCTACCAACAACAATTTTCTCATCATGTTCACGTGTCAAGAATAGAAGCATGAAGGTGACTGCACTGCAAGCAACGTGACGCAAGGCCTGGCCTGTACTTGAGAAGATCAGTTCTGACACAAGTCCTGGCCTGTACTTGAGATTCACATCCAACGTGACGCAAGTCCTGGCCTGTACTTGAGAACCACATCCAGTCGTCGGATCAGCTATTACTTCTCTCAAAAGGAAGGGAAAACAATGCAGGTGGGTGATTACTACCGGCATGGATCAAGGAATCCCTTTGTGCACTGCAAAGCCTATCTAGGCCTGCATTTATGCATTTCGGGCACAGGGACTTTTTGATGAAAATATGACACAAGATAGTGCGAATACCTCTGCAGCTAGTCGAGCGCTGAGGCTTAATGACCAGATGCTGTACCAGCAGCTACAAGAGCGGGGAGCACGAGAATTCAGGAAGGTGAGGCTTTTTGCCAGTGCGTCTTTGGCTCTGGGCTTCCCAGCGCGGGTGGCACAGGGGAGATACAGAAGCAACACCTACAAGGTTGAGACATGCAGAAGGAAAGAGAGGGCTGTGGGGTGAAGAGGTGAAGAGAGAATAGAAGGAGAGAGAAGAGGGATTAAGTGTTAGAAGAGAACAGAGTATGCATTTCTTGTGAGTTTTTATGTTAAATTGAGGATACTATAAGGAGCTGAACGATGCAAGAATATACTGCTACACCATCTTCCAACTGATGCTGTGTGCCAAATGTGGAGGCTGCCGCGGACCAAAGCAGGACCTGTGCCAGAAAAAGAAAAAAAGAGGAAAAAACAAAATTACGCAGGCAGTGGAAACCACTCCCCACATGAATTAAGGAAAAGAAGCCAAATTGATACCGGGTACCTCAAAACTCCTCCACAAAAGAAAAAAATATCAATGGGGGTCAGGAGGGTTGCAGGCTTGACCTGAAACTGGCTCCTGACGAAAGTTGATAATTGTACTGGAAAGTACGCGTCTGGTATGAACAAGTTTGGCGTGCCAGCTACCTTGCGCACAATCTTAAACAAATAATCACTCACTGAAAGGCTAGTGTTTTTGCGTCACAATCACTCACACTCAAAAACGATGCAAATGCACAAGCACAAAAAAAAAATGCACAGATTTGTGTGGATGCTCAATTTATTTCTTAGCACAGTTATACCTGGACTTGCATGTCTTGCAATCCCAAAAGCATGCTCTGGGTCCCGCCCTGCACTTCTCTGCCCTCGCGCTCTAGGACCTCAAGAGCTGTGTGCGTAAGTAAGTCACAACGAAAGTCACATACTAGCACAGTGTGTCACTATCAGAGATACAGCTGTGTGCGTTCCTTTCGTTTTTCTAGTGGTAGTAAAGGTTTTCCCCCCTTGACCATTGGCAGTCTGAGGTGTTATTGAAATACTGAAAAAAGGATATCAGCCAAAAGGAGCATTCTCACAGCGTTCAACTGAGTCCACACGCAGTGACCACTGGTAGTGTGTATTCCCAGCAACAGCTGGAAATTGAGACGGTGCTTAGGCTCTGGTTAACTAGCACCTCCATTGTGTGCGGAAAAACACGCACGTACACACACACATTTCAGTAATTGCAAGGGAGCTTTAATCACCTTAATGAAGCCTACCTGCTTGGAGGACAGCATCAGCTGAGCTCAATAAGGGAAGCACGGTGTGGGCTGCTTGCATTAAATGATCACCCTCTGCCTCCAATACTGCCGCCACCTGAACAAGGCACAGTTTTGTGAATGGATTGAATCTTTACATACATTTCCTTGATTGGGGGCACTGAAGGAGAATGGAACCATTTGGAAACCGGTTAGTAAAAACAGATGAGAAAATGAGCGTGCGTTAGAAGAGGGGTCGAAGGGGCGCAATGAAGGTATACGCAACAACATAGCAGCGATGTCGTATATGGAGCGTTATAAGCTATAGCAAAAGCCTCTCTTCTACATGTTACCTCACACAAAAATAGCTGAGCTGTGTCCAAAGCCGCTTGGCCAGGCCAAAAATTTTCCTTTTCCTGGCTGGATGAGTCTCCTGGCGATTGGGCGAAAGATCGGATGAGATCTTGAAGGGCCCCCACAACATTGGCCATCAGAGCCTGGTGGGTAAAGCAGTGTATTTGGAGCGGAATCTGATGACAGTTTCCAATTACCTTATTCCACTGTGACCTCCCAGGGGCGCAGAAGGTTAAACTGAGGTTTACAGGTGGGTTTGGGTGGGTCATGCATTTTAAGCGCCAGGTCTAGGGTTTAATCATTCGCTCTTATGCCATTTGCTGCTGCTGGACCTTTACTGCCTAGCCTGCGCATTACGGATACCGGATGTTGATAAGAGGTTTGCATGCAATAACATGAGCATAGCATAAATGAGCTCTAATGCAATGCACACCACTCACCTTGCTGCTTCGCATTGCTATACGACAGCTCTCGACAAGGACTTTGGCCCTCAGCTGAAACGGGCACACCTCGCCACCGTCGCTGAATATAGCCGCCCTCGCTGCTGCCAGGCATTCCCCAGCTAGATCAAGGTCTTTATGTGTGTTGGCCACCTGTTTTGTTGGTTTACATCCAAGGCAAGCTGAGAAGAAAGAGATGGGGTTCAATCCATTATCGTCAGCTTCATTTCAAATACAGAAGACTCCAGGTGCTTTTTATATGTCCCCCTAAGCCCACCTTTAAAAACACCTGCACCAACATGGTGAGGCTGACTGACGTCAGGAATTCAAAGGTTGAAAACAGTGACCTGCAGACAATTATATATAGCCGTCAGCATGCTTGCGCGATTATCCCAACATGTGCGTACTCCAGACCCATCCATGCATAATAATTTCTTACATAGCCGAGTCATGCAGCTCCCTGGCATCTTGGTGTGCAGTTTGTGGTTGGCTTGACACGTGCAGAAGGAGACAAAAAGCCTTGACTACGTTGTCCTTGGCCTCCTCATCTAGATGTGAGGACCCTGGAACAGCATCATCATCACCAGCGGCGGCGAGAAGTGCTTGCACTGCAATTCGCACTTTCCGTGCATTGAATGAGCTCACACCACCACTTTCTTGCAAGCTTGCGTCTAGTAAAAGGTTCAACAGGTGTTCAATCTGTGGAGCAGCCATTGAAGAAGGAGATAGAATAGCTGTCACTTGCAAATTTCTTATCTCCTATTCTTTATTTTATATCATTTATATTAAAAGTTTAGATAGGAGCTGGAAATTCTACATGAGCCATTGCATTGATTCTGAATATAAACGCAGGTTATAAATTGACTACAGATGATCGGCCAACGGAGCTAGGTGAGCGCAATATACCCATGCATTTTTGTGGCAGATACCCTCTGTGCAATAGTTAATCGTAGGATAATGAGTATGGGGTCGTGAAACAGACTTGGTTTCATGGCTTCCTTGTCGAAAAGGTCGCATACTTGGCCCCCAATCTCCATGTTGGCTGGCTGGGTCGAAAAATTTTCGGGCCTGTTGCACCCCTACTTGTGTTTTTGTTGTTGGTTCGGTATCTGTACTTCAGACTTAAAAAGAACGTGCGATTCAATGCCTAGTTGAAAAGGGTGGAAGGGGCTCCACTGACTTGCCACACTGTCGCGTTCAACTCAAGCGCTAGTAAGATTAATGCGCACACAAAATAGGAAGGATGTCTTTTCTTTTGATTTTGAATATTCTTGCACAATCCACAGTAGGTAGGACAAGGAAGCAAGCAAAGCTACAAAACTGAAATACTTACGGGAAAAAGAACAAGGGTGAACAAGTGGGTGTCATTTTTGTCTAAACTTAAAAGAAATGCTTACGTACTGTAATGTGTGATAATTAATACTTGTACTTCTAAGCCTAAACCACTTGAATCATGTTTGGCCCAACTGGCATTGTACAAAAGATCTCCGCGATTCTGATGCTAACCCGGAAGCGATAGCGTGGCACCCAAATGAATAGCTTAAACCACTTGTATCATGTTTCGGCCCAACTGGTATTGTACAAAAGATCTCCGCAATTCTGAAGTTGACCCGGAGGCGATAGCGTGGCACCCCAATGAATAGGTAGTGCCTTGAGGCCCTGTATAAACGCACGTGGTGCAGAGCACGTCAGATATGTGGCAGCAGTCAGGTCTACTTGTAGATGCTGTATGCTTGCACTCTTTTCCAAGTCACCAATCATTTAATTACCTTTTTGTTCTGTCACTTCTAAAACGCACGGTAGCCACCTGCGAGGGAGAAGCAAGATGCTTATGTTCAATATTGGTATTACCTGCAATCTTTGCAATGTGTGTTTGTCTTGAGAATATCACGATTCATAAAGGCATACAATTCAGAACATTACATCTTGAGAATGCCTTTAGAATGCGCTGCTACATTTTTAAAAAGAGCAGCGAGCTACCAGACAAACACCTCACAAAGCGTAGGACTAGGAGCTCCAGAGAGTGAGCACACCTTTGCAAGATAAACAGTAGTTTCCCCTTGAGCCGCAAGTCCTCACTAGACCCTTGCAAGCTGGGGGCTGGGAGCTCGTCTGTCACAACCAGGGGGCACCTGGTGCCAGTCATGACTCTGGTGTGCAAAGTGTATCCCAAATATTAAGAACGACGTTAACAGTCCAAAAAACAATTCAGAGGGATGCTAGTTAAGATGCGATCGTCTTTTACCATTTTGGAAGAAACAAAAAACAGAATACTTTTGCTTCTAGATGTTGCCCTAGATTAGCAAAGGGGGAAGTTGCGTACCCTATTTCATATGTTCTATTCTGCTGTTTTACATGTTTCATTCTGCAAAAGTCGTTGTAGTATACCCGCTCAAAAAAGACACCCAATACTAGGCCAGAGAAAGCCTGCCTGTTCGTGGCTTAATAAACCCTTCAAGGTCCCCAATGAAATGCACTTATTAAGGTCTTTACTTGCCTTCAGTGATCACCACTTTGGGTTAGTGCTGAGCAGCTCAGAAATTGCAAAGGAAGGGGGTGGTGAAGGCCTGAGTACTGTGCCCACCTTATCCTCGCACCTGATCGTGTCCACTCCATTTACCAGCAAGGCAAGAGTTTTGGCAAGCATGAAGTCAGAGGCTCGCCGGTCTTCTCCTGACCTGAGACATGTTACATCAGGGCAAATTGGGTACCGACAGGCCACACAATTATTCAGGCAACAGACACAGCATGCCTGTTATAAGGCTTCCTCATAGGACCAATAACCGAAAGTGTAATAGGTCATAGGCGTAGGTCAGGGCATATGTCGGTTTAACAAATGCCTCATGTTGTACACAGACAAAGCACACACTTATATTTGTTAAGGGTCAAAAGTAGATCAGCATGTGAAACCAGCGCTTGCGTCTTGATGATTGTAGGGTGTAGCTGCTGCGTGAAATATAACATGATGTCAGGGCAGAAAATACCAGGATCACCTGTGGAGGAAGTCTGAAATGCCTATGACAATGACCGCTGCGGGTGGGCGGGGAAGGAGGTGGAGGCAGCTGGCATATTGTTGGAGCTCTGCGCAGGATTGGAGATGCCTGTGTGTGCGTTTGTGTTTTGTGTTTATTTATGCATGCAGGCATGCGTGTGCATGCGTGTGCTTACAAATATGAAAAGAATTGAGGGACTCCGGAAACAAAACCATTTCTCACTATGGGGGTGGTACAGATCACAGTCGACCGAGACTTGCTGATGAGATCTGAAGTTTGGTGAAACTGGAGACCTGCCTCAGCTTGACCCTTGCAAATTCCGGCTGCAATGCATGCATCCCAGGAGCCAGCATGGGTGGACAGCTGTCTAATGCGCCCTTGTGGCAAAGCAGCACCACCTCCTTTTCAGCGGCAGGATTGCCTGGGCTGGCACCTGCTTCGGCGGGTGCTGCTGGTGAGGAAGGAGAGACTCGGTTCACGGCAAACATGGCAGCCAGCGTGGACAAGTGACTGCATGTAGTTGGAGCATTAATCCGGTGGGTTTTAGACTCATGTCGTGTTTTTTGTGTGGGTGTGCGCATATGTGTTTGTGTATGTGTGTCTGAATAGTATGTGTGTGTATGTTGGTGTGCATCTGTGCGTGTGTCTGTTTGTATGTGGGAGTGCACTTGCTTGCGTGTGTATATGTGTGTGTGTGTGTGTGTGTGTGTGTGCGTGTGTGCGTGTGTGTGTGTGTGTGTGTGTGTGTGTGTGTGTGTGCGCGCGCGTGTGCGTGCTTGCGTGCACGTGCGTGTGTGGTACGTGTGTCATTCACCTTCTGTAGGGCCCAGTAATAAGACAGTTCCCCTCCCCGAAGTCCCCCAAACTAGTTGGATCTCTAGTTGGGAGAAGAAACTCCATCAATGAAACCATTTGATTTTAAACTCAATTTCAATATATCATTGTCGCGCAAGCAGTTTAAAAATTTTTTTAATATATTATATTTAATTATGTTAAACACGTACAGCAGCATGCAGACCCGGGGCCCTTCATCCGCGCCCAGCGTGTCTGGGCGCGTGGTCCCCTCCAGCCAGGGAGTTGTGTGCCCTAGAGTAAGTCACCGTCGGGGAACTCTGGTGACTGCCTTCAGCCAGACCCCACCCCCTCCAAAATCCCCCTCCCTAGTGCACGCCCCGCTTCGTGTGAAAGAGAAGGAAATGGAAGCGCCTTTATGGGAGGTTAGCACGGAATCCGCAGGTGCGTGAGTGTGTAGGGGGGAGCGAGGCTCTTGCCCGGAGAGTTTTATGCCTAAGTTCTGAACACGACGTGGCACGCGCACAGGGACCCTCTCTCTTCCCCCCTCGCAAAGCATTCCTGTCCAGTTGAACGTCTTGTTTTCCTTTACATAAGTGGGCATTACAGCCAGTCAAGGCATTTTGAACCCCTGAGCCCCACGATCCCATGATTTCACCTTGTGTCACGATGTGTGATGAATGGAGCAGTGTGTCCCTTCACAACATACTATGCTGTTTCACAAACAAGACGTGTACAGACATGTGCACGCGCGTGCGCCACACACACACACACACACACACACACACGTACACACACACGTACACACACACGTGTGCACAAACACAAACACACACACACACACACACACACACACACACACACACACACACACGCACGTACACACACACACACACACACACACACACACGTAAACACACATGTGTGCACACACACACAAACACACACACACACACACACACACACATACGTGCACACAAACACACACACACATCCACACGTACACCCC
>Ga0307968_1004853_pt1 | contig 10868 bp, 10 predicted proteins | sample OrgLakmetagen650_FD_201834 | JGI IMG/M metagenome (GOLD analysis project Ga0307968, IMG submission 201834) | Saline water microbial communities from Organic Lake, Antarctica - #650 | ecosystem: Environmental > Aquatic > Non-marine Saline and Alkaline > Saline | place: Antarctica: Organic Lake... | reverse complement strand
GGGGAGAAAAATGAGAAAGTGTTTGCAAGTCAGCGAGGGCACATATGCGCACCCTAGAAACACACACCGTTAGAAACACACATACACACACATACACACACTCCTAGTATTCAAGCGACTGCTAGCTACTGCACAATGAAATGCACACGCTTTTGCACAACCAAACACGCAAATACACACAAGCACGTAAATACACTAAACACGTAAACACACACACACACACACCTATGGTGGCCGTCCCACTGCTGCTTTTGTAGCTGATGCCAATTACAGCAAGCCGTCACAGCCGCTGCACTGTGAGCTGAACTCACACTAACACACCCATACACTCACCCACATGCAATCACCCACCTTTGCTGCCTTTGTAGCTGATGCCCATCACAGCAAGCCCTCACAGCCGCTGCACTGTGAGCTGCACCCACACTAACACACCCATACACTCACCCACATGCACTCACCCACCTTTGCTGCCTTTGTAGCTCGTGCCCATCACAGCAAGCCCTCGTAGCCTCTGCACAGTGCGCTGCACAGTGGGTGTACCTCCACAGCTCTGCTCAGCACACTCAAATGGATCCTGCCTTTGTCCATGACATGGATACGCTTTCTGCTCAGAGGGGCACCCCTGCCCTCCCTCGAGCACCACCGTCTTCACAAGAGACGCCTGCACACACGGCCCCCTGCTCTCCCCAGCTTCGGTGCTGCCGTCGCTGCTTGTACAGGAAATGACAGGGACAGTGTCAGCGGCACTGGTGTTGCTTTTGATGCTCTCATCGGTGGTGGTGGTGGTGCAGGTGCTGGAGGCCTTGTTGTCGCCGTTGTTGCTGGTGCCAGTGTGGCTGCTGCTGCTGCTGCTGCTGCTGCTGCTGCTGTTGGGTTTGGTGTTGGAGGGTTGGCTGCCCCTGCTGCTGCTGCTGCTGTTGGGTTTGGTGTTGGAGGGTTGGCTGCCCCTGCCACGCTGCACGGCAAACACATGTACCACAGGCTCTGCGCTTGTCGTGCTGGCCACCGCCACAAGCGTGGTTGAGTCGCAAAGAGTGTGTGGGGTCTGTGGTGTGTGTGGGGATGTGATGGCTGGGGTGTGTGGGGAATATGGGGTTTGTGGTGTGTGTGGGAATGTGCGTGCAGCTGCAGGGGAACAGAGGAATCTGAGGGGGTAGCAGGAAAGAAGGTCAGGTCTGTGTAAGTGAGGCAGGGGCATGAAGGTCACGGACACCTGCTGTTGGAGTTGGCGGGGCTGCTGTTGTTGCTGCTGCTGCCCCTGCTGTTGCTGCTGCTGCTGCTGCTGCTGCTGCTGTCGGTACTGTTGGTGGTGGTGGTGGTGGTGGTGGTGGTGGTGGTGGTGGTGCTGCTGCTGCTGCTGCTGTCGGTACTGTTGGTGGTGGTGGTGGTGGTGGTGCTGCTGCTGCTGCCCCTGATGCTGCTGGCATTGTTGGTGCAGCTGCTGTGGATGCTGCTGCTTCTCCTGCTCTTCCTGTCGAGGCCGCCGTTGAAGTTGGAGCTGGAGTTTGCGTGCAACCCCAAGCTCTGCTGCTGTGAACGCCGGAAAGGCCACACACACCAGCGCCGCCCCTTTCCTGCACACGTCTGAGGCTGTGCCACTTTCAGCGCTCCTGCTGACTACGTCACCATTGCCAGCACCAGCACCAGCGCCAGCACCAGCACCAGCACCAGCACCACCAGCAGCAGCAGCAGCAGCAGCAGCGCCAGCACCAGCACCAGCACCAGCACCAGCACCAGCACCAGCACCAGCATCAGCATCAGCATCAGCATCAGCATCAGCATCAGCATCAGCATCAGCATCAGCATCAGCATCAGCATCAGCATCAGCATCAGCATCAGCATCACCAGCGCCAGCGCCAGCACCAGCATCAAGGGGTTTCTGACTGCTATCACATGCGTTTCCAATGCTCATCAAACTGTCCTGCACACCAGTGGCCTTGCCACCCCTGCTGTTTCCACTCCCAAACCCCCTGTGCGCATTGCAGACACTGTGTGTGTATGTGTGTGTGTATGTGTGTGTGTGTGTGTGTGTGTGTGCCAAAACACCGTATATATACATGGTTCTGGCCAACCCTAGAGATTTGGTATGCATTGCACACAGCTCCTCTTCAAACATGCCAATTTGGGGGTTTCCAGAGCCGCATATTGCATATTTTATATATTATGCAGGCATATATTATTATGCAAGAAGCAAGAGACACGAACAAGGTGTTGGTAGTATTTCTTTTTTAATGAAAAATAACCTGGAAACAAACTAAAAAGGGGGTAGAAAGAAAATTACGCAGGCAATGAAAACCACTCGGGCACCTCCCGCCAAACACTGAGTGTGCAGGGGTGCTTAAATAACTGTAACTAAGGGTCCTGGATACTGAAATGTATTTTTCGGCATCGGGGCAACACCCTTCTCAGGCTTGGCTGACCTGACTTTTGGTAATCAATTGACAACATGTGAGCATTCTAAGAGGTACCATTAGAGGGGATCCTCAAGAGACCCTGTACCGTGTAAGGTCTCTGATTCTTTAAGTTTGCCTAGACATATAAACGTGTAACGCAATCAGTCCGAGGATGTAAACGGTCACAGCTTTGGATTGAGACAGCGGTGTGGCAGCCAATCAAAGATGAGTAGCACTAGCAACTTGCAGAGAAAGACACATGCACAAGAGCACGAGTATGAGCAGAGAGCGCACAGGCGTGGATATACAGACGTGGTAGAAGCATTAGGGACCACAGCAATGCAAGTGACTCACTCCTCTGCTGGATGGTTTTTCCACCTTGGAGGCCTTTCTTGGTCCGAAGGCGCCCCAAATTATCAATAAGATACATTTATATATTACATATGTATACGGCGGATATACGTTGGTTTTGGCAGTGAAATCACCAAGTATACGGTCGTTTACGGTGAATATATTTACACGGTTCTAACCAACTTTAGTGATTTGGTATGAGCCAGTGTGTGCTGTCTGCCCAGTGTGTGCCTGTGTGTGCCATTTATTTCCCAACCAGTGGCTTGATATTTGCTACCCAATCTCCAACCTGGGGCGCATTGTTGCTGCCCAAGCCGAAAAAAGTATCGTGCTACCACCAAATCCTTTCATGCACCTACGGCCACGTCACCTGCTTTTTTGCCGCCTAGCTCCTCTCCCCCACGGCTCTGAGTTACAACATACCAAAACTGCTACATTAATCAGGGCTGCCATTTCCCTGTGTCACATCAAGTCTCACCGCCTACTACACCGTTCGACAATCACCTGGGGGGCCATGAATGGCTTGCCCTTAGGGCTACGTACATGCGCACTCACACACACACACACACACACACACACACACACACACACGCACGCACGCACGCACGCACGCACGCACGCACGCACGCACGCACGCACGCACACAAGCACGCACACAAGCACGTGTGTGCACACACTGCAGCTGTGCTCGCTGCTTGTGCAGCCAGAGACGGTGCGGGCACAGCCTCACGGTTCTCAGGCAGAATCACCGCACGCCCATAAGAGGCAACTGCAGCAGTTGGCAATCACCTGGCTGTGTCATGGAGGAGGGGGAGGCCCCTCCTGGGTTTAAGATCCAGTGACAGCAGCGCAGCACAGCGGCGCTGCGCTGCTTTCAATGGCTCTTAAACCCAGGAGTTAACAATCACCTGGCTCTTATCCTCCTGTGTAAATCAGAGCCAGTGACAGCAGCGCGGCGTCCCCGAGCAGGCCACCCAGCAGGCCTATCTGCAAGTCTTTGGATCCGGACGGCTTGGCCTGCTCGGGGACGCCGCGCTGCTGTCACTGGCTCTTATTTACACGGGAGGATAAAAGCCTCTACTCGGGCCTTCAGACACATCCCAAGTAGGCCACGGTCGAGAGCCACGTAGTCATCAGGTTGCGTGAAGATCTCAGGGAAACAAAAAATTTCAAATGATTATGACATGCTTGCTCGATGATTCCAATTGAAGGGCTTGCTGGACATGCAGACTTTCACACACACACAGACACACACACACGCACGCACGCACGCACGCACGCACGCACGCATGCAGGCACACACACACACACACCACGACGCACGCACGCACGACACACGCACGCACGCACGACACACGCACGCACGCACGACACACGCACGTGTGCACGTGTGCACATGTGTGTTTACCCAGTTTCTGTGAGATTGTAAGGTTTTCGCTGATTTTTGAATCTCTGGCAACCACAGGTAATTCAGCTGCCTATCGCTGATTAATTTCTAGGCTGGTACATGCACTTGTGATTGCCAGCAAACTCTAAAATAAACGGGACCTCAAGCGCACGCCTTTGGACAACAATTAAAATATGTAAATAAATCGACTCATAAACGGGCTTGTACGTTTGCCTGGCTCTTTGCCAAACCTGTCTTGTTTCTCTAGTTTGCGGCTAGAGCATTGTTGTTAGGCTAGTACTACGCTTTTAAATAAGAACTCCCTGCATTAATGAATGGAATGCCGATTAAATGATCCCAGTTATGAATGTGAGCTTGCTTGCAACTGCTTTCTGCGCCTTACTGATGGCAGCAATGCATGTGGCAGCATTGTGTGGCGAGTAGTTGGTCTTCAGGCTTTTTGATGCTGGAAGTGGCCGAAACGGGTGGTCCTCCCTGGTAGACCCTTAGCTTAACTCTGCAGTTTCTGTGCCTGGTACTCTTGCTTGTTTGAGGCTGGTGCGTACTCCGGTCTCTTTGTGACTTCTTCTCTCCTTCTGGTACTCTTTTGGGCCCCTCTGACTGCGTCTTTTTTGTCTGCCGGTAAAGGAGTTTTACGGCACTTGGCACCAAAGTGGCTTTCTTTCCCTTATTCAATGTGGGGAGTGGTGTCACTGCCTGTGTAGTTTTCTCCTAATGATCTGCCACCTCCTCACCTGTGACGTGGACTGAACATGCTGCTGCTGCCTACGCCAAAAGTAAGTGATGCACCGCCCAATTGAGGCGCGGATGCTTTTGCTTCCATCTTTTGGAGCATCAGCGCAGAGGAGGACCCTGGACGTAGAATAGCAAAAGTGTTTACGGGCGGACTCGTCACATATGGATGAAGTTAGCAGCCCCGCTTTCCTGCTTTGCTGTCAGCCTTAGAAGAAGCGCAGACTCACTAGAAAGGAAAAGAAAGGAGACGGAAAAATTAAAAGCAGACTAACTACAAACTCACCTGTATTCGTATATGTGTGTGATGTGTGTGTGTGTGTGTGTGTGTATGTGTGTGTGTGTGTGTGCGTGTGCGTGTGTGTGTGTGTGTGTGTGTGTGTGTGTGTGTGTGTGTGAAAGTCACGTGCAACATCTGTGCCACAGCCAAAGCTGCCCACCAACAATCAAACAAGCCCTCACCTTGCCCCTGTGCACAAACTTGAACCAATCTGTTTGTTCACACCCAAACACGCTCTCACCTTCCCCACCGAGCCTCCCTCACAAAAAAACAATCACAAACCACACTCACCTTCCCCACCCAGCCTCCCTCGCAAGTCCAGTACCCCGTCAGCCTCCTCTTGCCGCTGCTGCATGCTTTGCGGCAGCAAGATTTGCGGCTGCTGCTTCTGCTGCTGCTGCTGCTGCTGCTGGATTTGCGGCTGCTGTTGCAGTTGCTGCTTCTGCTGTCGCTGCTGCTGCGTCTGCTGCTGCTGTTGCTGAATTTGCGGCTGCTGTTGCAGTTGCTGCTTCTGCTGTCGCTGCTGCTGCGTCTGCTGCTGCTGTTGCTGGATTTGCGGCTGCTGTCGTTGTTGCTGCTTCTGCTGCTCTTCGTGTCCATTCCCATACCGCTCCCCCCCGTCAGCTTCCTCTTGCCGCTGCTGCATGCTTTGCTGCTGCTGCTGCTGCTGCTGCTGCTGCTCCTGCGACTTTCCCCCCTTAGCATCTGAACTTCCGCCCCCCTTCCCCCCACAGCAGGAAGGAGCCACAGGAGGGGGGTACAGCACTTCTGTAATACCAGCATGCCTTTCATGCTCTACTTCTATCCCCCTCCCGCTTCGTCCCTCCACAACGCCTGAAGGCTCAGTCTGGACCCCTCCCTCAACTCCACCGTCCACCTTAAAGGCAACAGCATCTTGCCTAGCCCTGTCACTTGCACGGTCCACAACATCTGATACATTTCCATCACTGGTCCCACTGGGCCCTTCACTGACCGACTTTGAGTCCATGTCACCCCCCTCCTTGCCATTGCTTCCCCTGAAGACCCGCACAGCCCTTTCGTTGATCTGATCATTGTCACGACCCAGTTTCAACCCCAGCCCCAGTTGCAGAGGCTCGTCCAAGGTACCTTTGCACAGAAATTTGTGACTGGTGAGAGTACGTCCGGAAGCTGTGGTTTGGCAGGGTACTGATGGAGCTCATCCATTCAAGGGACATGTCAACGTAGCTTGTGCACCACAAAAACAATTACACACAAACGTACACACACACGTATACACACACACGTATACACCATGCATGCACACGAGCAACCCCCCCCCCCCCCCACACACACACACGCACCTATGAATGAGCCTGAGGGTCCAGGCACCATAGCACGGATTGGCCTTGGCAGCCGTGACTGTACCAATGTTCGCACGGGTGGTGGCACTGCAGATATTATTTTTGTTAGTTTTGTGTGTGTGAGTGTGCGCGTTTGTGTGTGAGTGTGAGTGTGTGTGCGTGCGTGAGTGTGCGCGTTTGCGTGTGTGTGTATGTGTGTATGTGTGTGCAAGTGAGTGTGTGTATTGTGTATCGTGTTGTGTTTGTGCAAGTGTGTGTGCATGTGTGTATGTTGTGTGTATATGCGTATGCATATAGGTAGGTATATAGCACATTGTACCAAATATGGGTAATACTGCATTGCATGCAAGCAACTGAGCGGAGCTTCAATTATATGTACCACAAACAGACCACAAGAAAGTGCTTATGAGTTAAAAGGTCTCTTGGTTGTGGAAGCACAGTGAACGATAAGATGTGCGGCACACACCTTTAAATATGAGGCTGCTACAATGGCACACACACACACACACACACACACAAACACACAAACCAGCACCCACCCAACACACACCGGCACCCCCCCTCCCCCCTCCCCCCGCCCCCCCCACCAGCACCAACAACCCCAACACACACAGGCACGCACCCAGCAAACACTTTCCGTCTTCTTGCTCAAGATGGACAGGCAGCCCTGAGGGCCAGTGGAATTGCTCCACGCTTGTGCTTCCCCAACAAACGCACAACACACATGTGCTGCTGGGGACCTCTGCATTGTGCATGTGTGTGTGTGTGTGCATGCGTGTGCATTACTTGACTGTTTTCTAGCTAGTACCTACACCAGCCACACAGGAGACACGCAGCACAGCCTTTATTCTTAATTGTGTGGAACGATAGATCAAGCAGCACCATTTCAAACGCAATGGTTGCTCTGCCCAGCAGTGCTGTATTGCATAAACGGTTTTGGCCGACCCCACGACTTGACCTATGAAAAGTAGAGGACCTCTTGGCACAGATATCAGCAGCAGATCTGAGCGTCGGGGCACGGCTATATAAGATCAGATCATTCAAAGACAATGGTCGCCCCCCATTGTAACCATAGTAACCATTGTAACCAAAGACGATGGCCATGTAAGCCGCACCAAAGCATGCGTCTCTGCATCAGTGAAGCATGGAGTCGTGTAAGAAAAGTGCACTTCAGCCTCAGAACACTGTTGCACCATCAACATAACATCTATTCACAAGTCGCACCAACAACATCTATTCACAAGTTGCACCAACATCATCTATTCACAATAACAATAAGCATACTTCAGCCTCAGAACACTGTTGCACCATCAACATAACATCTATTCACAAGTCGCACCAACAACATCTATTCACAAGTTGCACCAACAAATCTATTCACAATAACAATACGCATACTTCAGCCTCAGAACACTGTTGCACCATCAACATAACATCTATTCACAAGTCGCACCAACAACATCTATTCACAAGTTGCACCAACAACATCTGTTCACAATAACAATAAGCATACTTCAGCCTCAGAACACCATCGCACCAGCAAAATTTATTTCACAACAAGAAGCGCACACCTCAGGACACCATCGCACCAGCAACATCTATTTCACAACAAAAAGCGCGTACCTCAGAACACTGCCGTACCTGCAACAATTATAACACAACAATAAGCGTACTTCAGCCTCAGAACGCTATCGCACCAGCAACATCTATTTCACAACAAAAGGCGCATACCTCAGAACGCTGCCGCACCCGCAACATCTTTTTCATAACAATAAACATACTTCAGCCTCAAAACACTGTTGCACCATCAACATCTATTCACAAGTTGCACCAACAACATCTATTCACAAGTTGCACCAACAACATCTGTTCACAATAACAATAAGCATACTTCAGCCTCAGAACACTGTTGCACCATCAACATCTATTCACAGGTCGCACCAATAACATCTATTCACAAGTTGCACCAACAACATCTGTTCACAATAGCAATAAGCGTACTTCAGCCTCAAAACACCATCGCACCAGCAACATCTATTTCACAACAAAAAGCGTGTACCTCAGAACACCATCGCACCCGCAACATCTAATTCACAACAGCTAGTGCACTTCAGCCTCCAAACACTATTCAGCCTCATCACACTACAGCACCAGCAGCTCCTGTATAAAATGTTTAGAACCCAGACACACTGCCAGCGTATAGATACAGGATGCTGATTCGTGTTCTGCGTATAGATGCAGGATGCCGATTCGTGTTCTGCATAGAGATACAGGATGCTGCTTCGTGTTCTGCGTATAGATACAGGATGCTGCTTCGTGTTCTGCGCCACTTGACTGATGCAGAGCCAAACAACACTCCACCTGGTAATACTACGGCACCGGCAGGACAACATAATCAGTGTTGTGCACATACGGCGTCATTCAAAAATGGCACCGTAAATAACGATCGTAAATAACGGCGTTACCGTCACTAAACTCTGACGATTGACGGCGAAATTTACTATTTCCACCGTCAATTTGACATACATTACGCCGTCAGCGTCATTTACCATTGACGCCGTCAAGCGTCAGGTGCACAACGCTGAACATAATAGGGATGGCACCGGGAGACCGGGCACCAGGGATAGGGAGGGATAGGGACAATGCAGTACAAATTGTACTGCTTTGTCCCTCGTTGTCCCCAGTCGTACTGTACAACACAACCCCTGTTTTGCTTGCACCGGCACCATCACTGCATCTCCAGTCCACCCAAGCCTCCACCAGGCATCCCTAAAACACACAACCCATTTCAAAACACACACCCATTTCAAAACACACACCCATTTCAAAACACACACCCATTTCAAAACACACTTCCAACTACTGAAGAACCATCATCAAGGAAGCAGTACACAACGCAAAATGACCACCTGCGCCACCACACCTGCGCCACCACAGCAGCCTCGTTCTGCCCACGCCATGCTGAGCACGGAGAGACCATTCTAAATTCTAAATTATCATCAAGAAAGCAGCACACAACGCAAAATGGCCACCTGCGCCATCACAGCAGCCTCGTTCTGCCCATGGCATACTAAGCACGGAGGGACCATTCTAAATTATCATCAAGGAAGCAGTACGCAACCTGACACAACGCAAAAATGACCACCTGCGCCATCACAGCAGCCTCATTCTGCCCATGGCATACTAAGCATGGAGGAACCATTCTAAACTATCATCAAGGAAGCAGCACACAACGCAAAATGACCACCTGCGCCATCACAGTAGCCTCGTTCTTCTCACGCCATGCTGAGCACAGAGGGACCATTCTAAATTATCATCAAGGAAGCAGCACACAATCAGACACAACGCAAAAATAACCACCTGCGCCATCACAGCAGCCTCGTTCTACCCACGCCATGCTGAGCACGGAGGGACCATTCTAAATTATCACCAAGGAAGCAGCACACAACGCAAAATGACCACCTGCGCCACCACAGCAGCCTCGTTCTGCCCATGGCATACTAAGCACGGAGGAACCATTCTAAATCATCAAGGAAGCAGTACACAACACAAAATGACCACCTGCGCCATCACAGCAGCCTAGTTCTGCCCATGGCATACTAAGCACGGAGGGACCATTCTAGATTATCATCAAGGAAGCAGCACACAACGCAAAATGACCACCTGCGCCATCACAGCAGCCTTGTTCTTCTCACGCCATGCTGAGCACAGAGGGACCATTCTAAATTATCATCAAGGAAGCAGTACGCAACCAGAAACAAGCTTATTTTTTTGCAGATGCTTCACCTTTTGTTCAAGCAGCCTTATTACCTTTATTCTAAATTATCATCAGGGAAGCAGTACGCAACCAGACACAACGCAAAAATGTATCACCTGCGCCATTAAAGCAGCCTCGTTTTACCCACGCCATGCTGAGCACGGAAGGACCATTCTAAATTATCATCAAGAAAGCAGCACACAACGCAAAATAACCACCTGCGCCATTACAGCAGCCTCGTTCCACCCACGCCATGCTGAGCACGGAGGACGGGCTGCGCACACTCGGCCCAAGCCGGGCCAGCACAGTACATTCAGGGCGAGGTGGTTGTTTGTCAGGGGCAGCTAGGCCTGAAACGGCACTACGTAGAACAGAAGAAGGGCACGCTGCGAGGATGAGCTCCTCCTGTGAGTTTGTGAACAAGCACGTTAGGACCAGGACATGTGGTGGCTTGTCAGAGGTGGCTAGGCCTGGGATGGTATTAGGTGATTTCAGGGAAATGTCCATATAGTATACAGTTTTATCAGCGGCAGCTTTATATGGTGTATATACATGGTTCTAGCCAACCCTACATGTGTAGCCTTGGCCGACCGTATATGACTGTATGTTTGATGAAATCCCTGCA
>Ga0307968_1004844_pt1 | contig 10879 bp, 11 predicted proteins | sample OrgLakmetagen650_FD_201834 | JGI IMG/M metagenome (GOLD analysis project Ga0307968, IMG submission 201834) | Saline water microbial communities from Organic Lake, Antarctica - #650 | ecosystem: Environmental > Aquatic > Non-marine Saline and Alkaline > Saline | place: Antarctica: Organic Lake... | reverse complement strand
CCCTCCTCCTCTTCCTCTGCATCCTCAATGCCCCCCTCTGCAACACCACCAGCGCCATCCCCACCGCTGCCACTGTCACCATCCCTGCCGCTACCAATACCACCCGGTGGTCCTTCACCCAAACCCACACCTGCACCCACACCCACACCTGCACCCATACCCACACCCACACCTGCACCCACGCCCACTCCATTCAGCAGGTCAAGCTGACCCAAGGCCTCCGTGGCCACCCCTGCCTCCACCTCCCCCTGTTCGAGCAGGTCACACACCTGAGGCAAGGGTGTGGGTGTTGGGGGTCAGACTGCTGCACAACGCATACACACACACACACGTATGCAGAAGCACAGCTGTGTGCACTCCAGCACACGCAAACTCACGCCTTGTGCACGAGCACAGGCCGGCCAGCACTTAACACTGAATGTTAATTGCACCTCTTCTGCGCACACACACAAGCAACATACACAAACTCCCAGCAACACACACACACACACACATAGGGTTGGCCAAAACCGTACTTCACGATTTGAAATGCTGTATGTATTTAGGTAATGCATTACAAAACGTATTCTGTATGTACAGAGCAACCCAGAGATAAAATTATGATAGGCTCATTCCATGGCTTTTAAAGAGCTGCACACTTGTATCCAAATATATGATGCCTGAAATCAGAAGTTGAAGGGCTAGGGCTGCCCAAAGCCAAAAACACCTTGAAACGGCCATTTCTAGCGCAAAAAGAAGCCCGACTGCTATAGTCTCCAATACAATTAAATGCTTCATGCACATACATGCACGGGAAGCAAAGGAGGTGCTTATGAACAAGAGGCACACAGAAGAAATTTTGACCAAAGAGAGCAAACAGCACTGTTGTTGCTGGTACTCAAACCTGTTAGTCTGGGGTGTACCATATGAACTACTACAGTTTTAAACCGCGTCTCTAGGGTTGGCCAGAACCGTATGTACACATTGTATATGACCGTATGTATGGTGATTTCCCTGCTAAAAATACTGTATGTACACCGTATATGGCCGTATGTATGGTGATTTCCCTGCTAAAAATACTGTATGTACACCGTATATGGCCGTATGTATGGTGATTTCCCTGCTAAAAATACTGTATGTACACCGTATATACGTATAAACATATGGTTCTGGCCCACCCTACGTATCTCTATTCGGTAACACGGCATGTAAGTACGAAAATGAGCCATGTATATACCATATTTTTTTAATTTGCAAAACGAGGAACGGGCACGTTCCCCCCCCCCCTCCTTTATCATACAGCTTATGTGCCGTTACAATAAACCCTAAAATTTAACACGGTTTTGGCTTTACCTAAACACACATTAACTCCCACAGGCATCACACACACTAAAAAGCAAACACAGGCAATTCACACCCACACAAACATGCTGTGCGTCTGTATGTCACATATACAAGCTCTCACAAGCACCACACATTCTGAAGCACACACCCACACAAACATGCAGTGTGTCTGCATGTCACACATACAAGCTCACACAAGCACCACACATTCTGAAGCACACACACACACACACATTCACATCCACCCACACAAACACACCCACACAAACAAGCTGTGCGTCTGTATGTCACATATACAAGCTCACACAAGCACCACACATTCTGAAGCACACACACACACACATTCACATCCACCCACACAAACACACCCACACAAACAAGCTGTGCGTCTGTATGTCACATATACAAGCTCACACAAGCACCACACATTATGAAGCGCACTAACACACACACACAAGCGCAAACACACAAACACTCACATACCTCTTGTGTACGTGCCCCCTGCTCCTGCGTTTCCCCCTGGGTAGCAGCGGGTCTCAGCGCAGGGGCGCCTGCTGCGTTGCCTGCTGCTGTGTGGTGGGTGTCCCCCCCCCCCCTGCTGCTGCCCGCCTGTGTGAGAAAAGACGCGCTGCTAGGGGCTGTTGCTGCTGCTGCTGCTGCTGCTGGTGGTGGTGGTGGTGCTGCTGCTGGTGGGGGTGGTGGTGGTGGTGGTGGTGCTAAGGGGGTGGGGCCCTGCAAGGAAGAATGCGGCCAAATGTGACTGTGTTGCACGAGTGTGTGTATATGTGTGTGTATGTGTGTGTTTTGTGACGGTGGAGGTGAAACTTTTGAGAGAAACAGAGCTCTGCGAGGGAGGCTGGAGCATCGGCTGGTGGTGTTGATGCCAAGAGCATGGGTTCTGTAAGGGTCTGTGTAAGTTGGTGTTAAAAGCATGGGCCCCGTAACAATCTGCAAGAGCAGAGAGAAAGAGAGAGAGAGAGAGAGAGAGAGAGAGAGAGTGAGTGAGAGAGAGAGAGAGTGAGTGAGAGAGAGAGAGAGAGTGAGAGAGAGAGAGAGAGAGGCAAGAATATTAGCGGGTGTTGGTGCTCTGATGGTGCATGTCTGGAATGTGATTGAGAGGGGCACGCTTACTGGTGTGTTTGTCAAGTGTAGCAGCAGCAAGGGACACACACACACACACATGCGCGTAGGGACACACACACACACACACTCACACACATGCATATGCGGAACGCACACATAAACACTCACACATGCATATGCGGAACGCACATAAACACTCACACATGCATATGCGGAACGCACACATAAACACACACATGCATGTAAGAAACGCACTCACAAACACACACACACGTGCGTGTGAGCACCATCAACACGTACCACTCATGACATTGAATGTAGCAGCAGCAAGGAAGCAGACACACACACAAACATAAATACACACACATGTCAACAAACGCACAAGTAGCCTTTTCCCCACACTCCAAGATGTATACTCATCACGATCAAAACATATCTGAGACAGGTACGATTGTAATGAGTACCTGTCTTGGATTGTACCTGGATATGCCTTGGATATTTGAGACAAATACGATCCTGATGACCACGTCTCGAAAAATGGGAAAAAGTGCTTGTACTCAACCTACTTGTGGGGTCAAACATAGCTGCCCCCTGTCCCCCTTGCTTTTCTCCCTACTCCCTACTAGACATGAAAACAATAACGATATTGCTGAGGGAGTATCAGGAGAAGTCACTGGGACCGAAAGTGTGCACGCGCGCACGCGCGCATGCACGCACGCACGCAATTGTGCACGCACAACACAGCGTCTCACACATACACACATACCACACACACACACACACACACACACATACACACACCACACACACACATACATGCAAGCACGCAGCGTCTCATGCATGCTGTACGACGATGATTTGCCGTTACTGACTTATGAGCCCCATGCTGTGCAAACCATGCTGAGTCGTCTGACTGTGTGCGCCAGAAACAAACACCTCATTACTAGGGTTGGCCAGAATCATATATACACGGAGTATATACGGTATTTTTGGCAGGGAAATCACCAAATATACGGTCATATACGGTGTATATATACGGTTCTGGCCAACCCTACTCATTACTCATTATCAACCCTGCTATGTCTGAGATTGCGCACTTCAATTGCACAGACGAAAACGCCCCGTTGATAAACTCATTCTTTAACTCATTATTTTACTCATTCACACCCCCACCCACCCACACGCACGTACACGTTCTCATTCATCATCGACTATTCAGCACTCACTTTCTCGCACTTGAGCGTAGATACAGCACATAAGCCCGCCTGTACACTCACTCCATACGCCAGGGGACCCCACCCCACACACCCCCACCCACATCCAGTGCTCTGTGCCGGACCTGCTGCATGGTCCCCTTCCCCCACCATCCCACCCCCTGCTCGTTTTGTTGCTGCCAGCAATCAGGCGTGACACATTAGTGTACCTGGTATACACTATTTCTCGACGCATCCATTCACAAAATCATCAGGAACAAGCACTGACACAAATTGCACAAGCCACGGGCTTACTCACTTGCTAAACCCTTGATTTGTTTTGACATCATTTTGGTTTGGTTTCAGGCTTTTTCCAAGCTTCCGCTCAGATGCCCCCCAGAGGCATATAGAGCGATGTATCCTTACCCTACCTTACCTTACCTTGCTCACTTGCTCCTCTGAACCTCTTTTACTCAAAAACAAGAACAACACCAACAAAGCTGGCGCAACAAGCTGACGCAACAAGCACGTGTGTTTCAACCCTCTTTTTAACTCCATCCCTCATTCCTCATCCCTCATCCCTCATCCCTCCTCATCCCTCATCCATCCCTCATAACTCCGCTCCTCATCCCTCATCCCTGCCACTTCTCAACCCTCAATCCTTCGTCATCTCAATCGTCATTATTCGCTCTTCTCAACCGTCATTTCTCCCTCATCTCAACCCTCGTTTCTCTCTTATCTTAACCGCCATTTCTCCCTGATCTCAACCCTCGTTTCTCCCTCATATCATCATTCCTCCCTGTTTACAACCCTACTCACCGTGAGTTGCTCTGTGCTGCCTTCCCCCCTTGCCCTAGGTGCTGCTGCTGTTGGAGCTGCTGCTGCTCTACCTGGGGGTGCTGCTGCTGCTGCTGTCGGAGCTGCTGCTGCTCTTCCTGAGGGTGCTGCTGCAGCTGCTTGGCCTGGCTGCTCCTCTTGTGTGTGTCCTAAGCCGGATGGCTGAGACCTGGGGGCAGCAATTCAGACACAGGCATGCGCACGCGGCGTTGGCTGCAAAGAAGTGTGAGACCTGGGGGAGCAGGTTTTTCACAGGCATGCACACGCAGCTGTGGCTGCAAAGAAATGTGAGACCTGGGGGCAGCAACTCACACAGGCATGCGCATACGGCTACAAAGAAATGCGAGACCTAGGGGGAGCATTTCACATTTCACACACAGGCATGCGCACGCAGCTGTGGCTGCAAAGCGATGTGTTTCTGTGCTACACGTGCGCACGTAAGCCCTGTGTACGCCTCAACGTGTGCATCGCTGCAACACACTTCTGCCTTTACTTGGTACGCACTCGTGCACGCTGCAAGCACGCACTCGTGCACGTTGCAACACACTTCTGCCTTTACTACTGCACGCACTTGTGCACGCTGCAACACACTTCTGCCTTTACTACTGCACGCACTCGTGCACGCTGCAACACACTTCTGCCTTTACTACTGCACGCACTCGTGCACGCTGCAACACACTTCTGCCTTTACTGCCGCACACACTCGTGCACGCTGCAACACACTTCTGCCTTTGCTGCTGCACGCACTCGTGCACTGCTGCAACACACTTCTGCCTTTACTGCCACACGCAATCGTGCACGTTGCAACACACTTCTGCCTTTACTACTGCACGCACTCGTGCACGCTGCAACACACTTCTGCCTTTACTTCGTACGCACTCGTGCTTTCCCTGTGGCACCTGCATGCCTCTACAATGTTCAACAGAGCCGAGTAGTGGTGTTAATGGGAGGGTAGGCAAGCCTCCACTTTCCTCTTCACCAGATATATAGGGTTGACCAGATGGGTATATATTACTTATTACAAAACACTGTATTACTAAACACCGTATATGACCGTATATTTGGTGATTCCCCTGCCAAAAGTACCGTGTATATACGGTTCTGGCCAACCCTAGATACACGGTCATATACGGCGAGCATATACGGTTCTGGCCAACCCTACGTACAGGGCACCACCTTTTAAAGTGCGGTCAACCTAAACAGCATACTTCCGCTGAGATGCCCTTTGAGGCATATATAGTGATGTAACCTTACCTAAAACAGCATACCTGTATTTGGTATCCTCATTCAATTGTGCTACATTCATACCCAAGCAGCCATTTTCCTTCAGCACCTCCCTGTATCCTCATCTTGCATCAACCTTCTGCACGCTGCTTTGAGGGGATTGCAACACCTCCTAGCTTAAACTAGCCAGATTAAAAGTACAGTTTAGGGCTGGCCGGAACCATGCATACACAGTTCTGGCCAGGACCCTAGCTGTGAGTCTGTAATACAGCCTAGCAGTTGCACTTGTTTTGCCTAGCAGTCGCACTTTTTGACTGATGGCTTAACTTGTAAGTCTTGTAAATCTTGTGTGTCTGTGATGCAGACTCTGTACGGAATGAACGTGAGATGTTTGGGCAGGAAGACCTCCGAACACGACCGTATGAGTGGTATGTAAAATAATTTGGCCAACCCTTTATTACCGTTGCCACCTGAAATGTGCCCAAACATATATGCACTCACAAACACTCCTCACAAACAGCTTGAACCTGCTTTGCAGGTCCATGCACTACTCAATCACACGCACAAAGACAATGACATACACACACGCACACACTCACATACACAGATACACACACATTCTCACACACTCCATATACACGCTCGCACACCACAGACCGCTGGACCCCTTACCAAAGCAAGTTACAGCCATCAGTAAGGTATGGGAGTTTCACACAACCTGTGCCCCTCACACGCACCTCCTTGCCCGTTTGGCACCCACAACGAGCTACACAAAAACTGCCTTTTTTGTAAATCAGCAATGCCGCACAACGCACTTTTTTGAACACTTTCCATCCCCGCCCAGGCCAACCTGAAGACGACCGTTTCACGTCATGGACCGTTTCCCACCACCCACTTCCTCTTTTGTCCTGCGCCCACTCCATGGACAAGCGTAGAGGCTGTCACTGCCACTGCACACTCACGCCAATTCACGCACCTTTTGGCTCTCTTGGTGTCTCCACCCGCCCTAGGAGAAAGGTCCCTATTGGACGGTTGCAGCTGTGAGCCCTCCCCCTCCCCCTCCTCCCTTTGTCTACGCTTCCCCTTCCCTCCCAGCTGCTGCCCTGGTGCGAGCGTGCTGTGGCTTGTGGTGTGGTTTGCGTTGGGTGGTCTGGAGTACGAGAGGGGTGATGGGGGTGGAGCTTTTGCAAGGGGGGGTGGGGGGGGTGGGGGAGGCTGGGGGAGCTGAGGCACCTTGCGTGGGGGCTGGTACAAGCCCTTGCCCTGCGTGATGCCAAGTGTGTGTGTATGTGTGTATGTGTTGTTTGTACATGCACGCACACACGCACGTACGTACGCATACAAAGTAATATGAGGATCATGCGCACCTATACATCCAGGCCATTGTGCGTGAACACCAGGAATCATTATGAAGAGGTACTAGCCAGCTCAAAAGGTGTGGGTGAGTGCAGCGATTGTATGTGAGAACAAAAAGACCTCTGCATCGCCTTTCGGGCACATGCGTGGTTGCCTGCATTGCTCCTCATAACGCCTTCCAACTATTCATGCAGTCTGTTCACACACACACACACACACACACACACATGCACACACCCATGCACAACACACGCACATTTAAACACACACACACACCCACTCATTTACACACACATTCACACACACACTCACACACACACACACACACACACACACACACACGCGCACACACACACACACATACACACACACACACATTCACACACACTGACACACATACACACACACGCGCACGCGCACCCTGGGTGGCGGCAACGGCCTTTCCTCCTCCTCCTCTCTTTCCTCTTCTACCGAAACCTCCCGCATTTGAACTCTGGTGGCGTGACCCTCCTGCAGCTGTGGCAGTAGGTGTGGCTTTCCTGCTGACATAAACTTGCAGCACTGCAGCCACGGCCCCAGCCTTGACCAGTTGAAGGTGTGCAGGGGCTGCTTCAGGCTGCGCAGGGGCTCCCACGTGTTGTCCGCGTCAGGGTAGTCCACCCAGGACACGTTGAAGGAGGGCCGGCCGTAGGACATCTTGAAGTCCACGATCTCATAGACTGACCAAACCTCAGTGCCCTGGATCCCAGTGTCCTCCCTTGGCTGGGGGGGGCGCTTGCTGTTGCTGTACCGGGGGAACCTGTGGGGCTGCAGGTGGGGCTGGACCCTGTCCCTGCAGGCTGCCCAGAAGGTATCCCACAGCTCCACGCTGCGCCACGTGCACTGCTTCACATCCGCAGTGGGCAGGGATTCCGAGTCCACCCAGCCTTGCGCCAGGACAGTCGGGGGCTGGCGGGCCTGTCCCTGGGCCCTGGGCAGGTGCACCTGCACGTTCAGGCGGATGCTGCTGCAGCTGGCATCCACCCCCACGTCCTCCTCGACCAGGGCAAACCCCAGGATGCCGATGTTCTTCGGGGCTTGCACGGTAGCGATGGCAGCCTCGATGGAGATGTTCTTCATATTTCCCCCCCTATTCCTAACTATTATAAATTATTATGAATTCGCGAAACGCCTCATTTCCGTTGACCAGCACGATGTGCATCAATCATACCAGTAATTGTGAATTTACTTTTAAGGCAAGCTTGTTCACTGTAAGGGACTGTAGTATGCTTGTGACGTTTGTTTGCCTCGGAAGATTCGTTCCCCCGTTCTTGCCGAGCGCGTGTCAGTGGCCGTTTGTGGATGAACATCAATGCGGGAGTCTAGAGTGGCCTATCTAATTTGGCGAGTTTCTATGGCCGGGGAAACCGTAGCCCTATACTAGCTAGTGGTCAGTCGCAGTTTATGCATTCAAATGAATAAAAGTGATACTCCATGTAAAGAAATTTGTTGGCAGTTTTGCTTTTTACTTTCCCGTGAAATCAGCTTTTAACAATTATATTGATCTGTCACAATGATCTCTGCTGATCCATTTCCACGCCCATTTTGCGTTAATGTGGGCGGCACAGAGTTTTGGACCAGCACGGTCACCCTTAGCCGGAGCGGCTTACTGTCAGGCAAGTTTTTAATAAGGCAAAATTGAAGCAGCTGTACGGTGTCACACGCCCTAGCTGCAGCGCACTGTTTATTGCCGCAGCTTTGTGTGCGCATCAATCTATTAACTAGCGCTTTGAGTTGAGTGCGACAACGGTTTAGCATACGATCAAGCGATCAATTGTCATATTGTCATGGGTGCATTATGCGTGAGATGTATGACCATGGTACGAAAGAACGCCTTGATTGAGTTTGTGGGAAGTGATCAGCATAGTGACAAGTCCAGTACTCATTACTACTGTGCAAGCTGTTTGATCTCAACATTTGTATGTTGACGGTCTTCCTTTTCTTGTTGACCATTTTACTAGAGTCGGTGTGTCCCACGTACAAAAAACTGTTGTCCTGGTAGATACATCTCTGATGCGCCTTGAAGCTCAAACAATGCTTCTGAAGCATCGGGTCATATTTAAAGCGGCTTGCCATACGATCAAGGCAACTACATTGCCGATCCTCAATACACAATATAACCACATCGTCAAGAGAGCACAGCCACAAACAAATCTCTCCATGACTTGCCAACATGCATCTTCCATCCTCTTTGATATTGGGTGCATTCAAGCACAAACAAACAAAATCTTGCAGACAAGCTGTCCTTTTTGTTCTCAAGAGAGAAAATAATGCTTTCCTTTGCCCAGGCATGGAGGAAGGAGGTTTTGACCTAGAGGGCATCTACTATTTAAATGACGGCACCCCCTTTATAGATGCCCCCCCCTTCGCTCTTCTCCCACCTTCTCTTCTACATGCGTAGAGACAAGGTCCCTGCTGTACTTAACATCAATGAGTTGCAGGTCTGTCACACCCCCTTAGCTGCACTGAAGATTTTTGTTTTTACCGTTACCAATCTGTTCGTACGCGCCACATTGCATTCATTGATAGCTACGCACTTGAGAACATGCTGTATATATGAAATTGCACAGCTGCCATTTTAACCTCACATGTTCTAGTCCAATTTTCGACTGACATTTGTTTGTACAATCTTCACGCAGGATCTGAAAACTGAAGGGGCTTTCTTTAGAATCCGTGGGCTGAAGGAAGCTTGTGACGCACGCATAGCAGCGCTGGAAAGCCATTAAGAAGTCTGTTGCTTGTTGAGGTTGTTGTGTTTCCTGTCACGCCCAATCAGTTTTAATTAGTTGACGGTTGAGAGTTCTTGCATGAATCGTCCAATAAGCTGAATGTGCCAGTCTTATTAACAAGCTACAGCTAAAAATGCTTTCTGGAACAATAGTTAACTCAAGCTCTATGAAAAGCGTAATGCTACTCGTTGGCAGTGTTTCTCAGGTCCAGGCCCTGCTGCCAGATGAGCTCTGAACCAGCACTTGCCTGGCTAAAACTGTAAAATCATGTATAAAGATCAAAATTGAAGTCAGATGTAAAAGCAGTTGGGGTTATGGGGGCTATTTACAAAGACCATACAGACAAACTTCCGGCAGACCTCATCTGGATTGCCATAAGAAATGACACACAAACTGAATGAACACTCCATCAGACATGAAAAGAAAAGAAAAAGAAAAGAAAAACTATGCAGGGGTGATAACACATCAAGCGTGGATTAAGGAGACGGAGACGGAGCTGTCGGACAGCGAAGTACTCATGCTACCAGGCGGAGTCTTTTCTTCTTTCTTTTCTTAGGTGGCGGTCACACGTAAATTTTTTTTACTTTTTTTCCTCGGGGGGGAAAAATATTTTCACTTTTGACAAAAAATTTTGCGGTCACACGTAAAATCCCAAAAAAATTTTCCCATGAGGAAAAATATTTTCGCCACATGCCAGAAACAGGGTGGGACCGGCTTTCAGTATTTCTTTTCGTTTGGGACCTCCCCCCAAAAAAGTTGGAAACTGGTCCCACATGTTCCCACTGATCCTAAACATAAAAATCTATCTAAAAATCACTTAAAATTATGAATTTTGTGTTGCAGTAGTCAGGGTGGTAATGTATTCTAAGGATTCTAAGGGGGCCCCCCCAAGGCTCCTGCCAAGTCTAAACGCAAGCAGAGAGGAGACAAGCAGGAGCAGGCAGGTGGTGCCCAATGCACAGAGGCATCTGTGTCCTGTAGAGGGCTGGGGCTCTCTGATTTTGTGGTAGAGGGCAGCCAGGCTGGGGAGAGCCAGGCTGACTCTTTGCAAGCGCTTGCGCACGCAGCAGGGGAGCTACACGCGCGGGAGCACCT
>Ga0307968_1004841_pt1 | contig 10880 bp, 11 predicted proteins | sample OrgLakmetagen650_FD_201834 | JGI IMG/M metagenome (GOLD analysis project Ga0307968, IMG submission 201834) | Saline water microbial communities from Organic Lake, Antarctica - #650 | ecosystem: Environmental > Aquatic > Non-marine Saline and Alkaline > Saline | place: Antarctica: Organic Lake... | reverse complement strand
CCCCCCCGACCCCCACCCATTACCCATACCAACTACAAGGGTACCAAATTGCTACTTTTTATAATCTGCATCCATCTGCATACTCATCATGAACTGAAGTGTTGCAGAGTTGTGGGGCAAAAATTTAGATACAGACGCCCATGCACAATTATGTAAGTTTGTAGTGAGATGCTGCTCCATTGGCTTAACTCACCCCGCGGCCTGCACCTGGGCTCGCATGCCTCTGACTTTTGGACATGTTTGGACACAGACCCCTTGACTTTTGGACATGTTTGGACACAGACCCCTTGACTTTTGGACATGTTTGGACACAGACCCCTTGACTTTTGGACATGTGGAAGTTTGGACACAGACCCCTTGAGCTGAAGACTCAGATGATGTATTTACGACTTCATGGAAGTTGCCCAGATTAAAACTGGAGCCCCCCCCCCAAACTAAATCTCACCGGAGGAACCCTCTCTGATTCGACCCATATATATACCAATCGATAGCTCTCGACGCAGGATCCCAAATATGCAACTTTTATCAGAAAGAATGCCTTCTGCCCTTGTTGGGTGGTAGAAGGGTATTATTTTGATTTTATTTGATGTCAATCTTTTTATTTTGCGAGTATACACGTACCGCACAAAGCATTTCTTAACCAATGCCAGAGATTGCCACTGCTACTAATTTTTTGAATTACCAGTCTTCCTTGGTATAACTTTAAGGCTTTTTTCTGGAGTTAAAGCGCTGTCTGCTCAAAAACATTGTGTTTTAAGCAAGCACGGCAGCACAACATATTGGTAAATGAAAATTCATGGGTTTGTGGGGGTGCGGTTCTTTACAGCATCAGGAATTTGTGATCTGGAAGCAGCGTGTTGTCTCTCACACGAAAGAGAAATAGGACAATATTTACAAGGCTAATCAACCTCGTGAGCCAGCAGTGGTGTGTGCTTGCCACAGCAAAGCCGTCTATCAGACCTTGGGTTTAAAACAAAGATCATTATGAGAACAAATAAAATGCAGTATAAGCAAACACATTATCCTGCACACCTCATCAAAAAAAAACATAAAACAAATTGCAATGCAAGCAAGACATCCTGCACTTTTTCTCAATCAGAAGGACTAATCAGAAAAGCCATCCTGCATGTCAAAACTCTATAATACATGTGTAAAAAATTGCAAAAGAATTAGCATCAAAGTCTCAATTATTAAGTGTGTTTTGTGTCCACACATCACACCACTTACAAAGCCTAGTATAGACATCCAGTCTGAATGGGCATATATCCATACGGGGAATGCACAGGGCTAAAATGATTTATTGCCTTGTAACAATACACAAACAAATGCTCAAATATGCGTCTTGGGTCAAAGCAATAAAACTGCATTATCCTGTATGCTTTACCATGCTTGAATCAAAAATCCAATTTTACGTCAGTATTCAATCATAACCTTCATGTATTTATCCTAGTCTGCAATAAATGAACACTTCCAATTCGCTCAGCTATTGGAACAATCAGATCATTCCACAAAGTACTATATTAATCAATATTTAAAGTATATTGATTAATGGCGCTAGCACGCACTATTGTGACAAACTTCCACCCACTGCGGCCCTATCTTTGATTTTAATGATACAGAGTACAACAACATGCTTTTGAATTGAATTGAATTTGCTAGCATGCAGGGCAATTGTAGGTGGCATACGCAAATGTCATACAAATCATTCATATTGCTGGGCCTTAAAGCTACATGTTTGGTAAGCGACAATCAAAACAGCAACCTGCAGGAGCAAATGCTAACATTGGGGTCTGGCTAAATCACTGATCAACAACTACACACGCTCAATAAACGCACCCTTATATTAAGGTCTAAACGATTTGTAACATGGAATCTCCCAGGGGAGTCATCTTATTGTAAAAGGGCTGCAGAAAGAGGTCCATCATAAAGGAAGCGCTATGGTCGAAAAAGCAATCAAACACCTTGTACATCGAGCATGTATCAGCAGTAATTACATGCATCATACCAATTGATCTAACATGTGCACCAACACAGCTGCAAGCCATGGCATCAACACAGCTGTAAGCAAACTCTGTCATACTGGAAGAAGGGCACACCCTGCACAACCCTGAGCTTTATGCACAAGCATCCTCACTTCAGCAAAGGAAAGAGACCACACCATTAATTGGAGTGCCTTACAGCACCTTCACGTATACCTGACAAGAAGCTAGTACAGCAAGCATGAGCAACAGCCAGATCAGCAGCAGTGCGCCCATCAAGCCGAACCCTCTACCTGCTCCCTGCTTTGCATCCTCCACCCACACCCCCATACCGTCATTGGTGGTGAATAGATACGAGGCCAGACTTTGGGTGGTGCCTACTGCCTTGCTGTGGCCCTCACCAGTATCCTTGCCAAGAAATCCCTTTATAGTTGTTGCTTGGAGGCTCCCTGGCAGGTTGGCGGTGGAGATGTAGGGGTGGTGGTAGATGGGGCTGAGAGGTGGGGTTGAGTGATTTGCTGTGCCGTCACAGGATGGATGAACATCGTAGGCTAGATCAAAGGGCACAACGAAGGCAGGCCTGGGGGTGCGAGGAGAGGCTGGAAGTGCAGGGGCGTTGCAGGTGCAGGGGGAGTTTGAGCCTGCAGTTTAGGATGGGAGGGGAAGAATGGGTCAGTGGTAAATGACAGGAGTCGGGATCTTTGTGAGTCGCAGAGCTATCAAGGCTTCCAGCATATTAAAAACCTTGCACTGCTCATGGCTTGGGATTGTGCAGCTAGTATTGAGCTGTTTATGTGTACTTCTAATTTACACCAACCATTGTGGCAAATCAACAAGCTCATTTTCTCTAGCTTATCACGTTAAGGAGCAACTTACGATTGACAGGTATTGGATCCTTACATATCAAAGCACCTGTATTTCCAAACATGAGTGCAGAAAAGGCACATCATACATGTCCTAAAAATTTAAGTCAGCCTACACACCTGAATAGTGATGACTGCAGGTACTCAACGCTGCCACAAACTCAGGGGACAAGTCATCAGGGCTGAGGGGAGAATCAGCATGTGCACTCAGCAGCTCGCAGCCACGCATGGCACACGAGGTCAGCAAGCAGGCCAGAGTGGCCCAGGCATTTTGGTCCCTGAGGTGCAGAAGGAAGAACGGTGTACAAGTAAGAAATCAGCATGTATGTGTCTTTAGAAACAAACATACTGCTGCAACTGCTGGGCAAGCACACGCACGCCTCGGCTCAAACTCATTCTTCACAGCAGCAATGATGCGCTCAATGCACACGAGCCTCACTATTTAGAATGGCGGCATTACCTGAGGTAGGCCACAATGCTGCACAGAACAGCACGGAAGTCGTGCTCCTGCTCAGATCCTGTGTAACACAATTTGAGGAGTTGCATATGCATTTGGAGGGAAGGAGCACGTGTGACACGTGTTGTGCATGAGGAGGACAGCAAGCTAAACGGTAGGTCGAAACTGCTTGAGTAGAATGCTCTCGTACAATTTTACTGCTTCTCAGTGTTTGGGTTTCTTTGGCTAAACCCTCAGGCTCTAACCTCATAATATTTAGAATGATGTTACGGACACATCTTAAGAGTGCAGTGAGGAGCAAAAATCTTTTCACCTTACGCAGTTTTACCAAACAAAATAAGCAACTCATTCAAAACACACAGCAGTTCTTGTTTCATACTGCTTTCTCAGGTGCAGCTGCTATATAAGCAAATTGAATTACGGGATGATGTTAAAATTGTTCTCCCCCCCCCATGAAACACAAACACACACATACAAACCCACATTGTTCTCCTTCCTCTCCCTTATCCGGTAATTTTTACTTGCTGGGTACCACCGTTTGTTAATTTTCGCGTACCTGGCTGAGGCACGCATTCCAAGCAGTAGCTCAGGTCGGCAGCAAAGTTCTTGAAATGGTCCCCCCACGCCCATTCCGCTGCTTGTCGTATAGAAAGGGGTAGGCAGGCGAGGGGGCTGCCAAAGATCTGCAGGAAGCACAGACGTCTTTATTACACTGTATAGTGTATAGTAATTTATAAAGTACAGTCCTCCCCTAATCATGGGCCAAACAGTCTCACCCGTGCAAAAGATCAAGCACATTTGCAAGCTGCTGTTTGCGTCCTCAACGTACCTCAGGATCAAACGGGGGCTGCTCGTTGCCTGGGGACAGAGACTCGTGCATCATGGACCACAAAAGCCTGAATGAAACAGTCAGAGAGCAAGTCAAGATTTGAGGTGATTATGCGACTCGCATTTGGTTCATTAAACACGTGTAAAACAAAGACGCATTTTTGGGTGCGCATCACAACAACAAATCCGAGTGCAACATTTAGGTGTGCATTATCATCACAGGATCCTGATAGAATGTGGGGGACATACACGCACGTCAGACAGAAGGCCACAGTTGAATTTTGCTGTTGAAGCGATTGGAACGCAGTTGGTATGAATTCAACTGCAATTCAACCGCAACAATTGAAATTAATCGCTCAGTTAATTTCAGCCGCTTCAACAGCTATTAAACTGTAGTCTGCCTCAAGGTGCTACCCTACGCATTTGGATTGTACTTGCAACACAATTGTGTGTGTTTGGGTCTGCTTAAGTAGTGGGACATGATGACATGAGGTTGTGGCACTCTTGCACGTTGTACAAGAAATCAACTGTGAATTGTGAGACTGTTCAATACATTTAAACAGCTGCCTCTTCTGAGAAATTGAATCTTAATATGCGAGCACAGGAAGCAATTTGAGTGGAGCATGACATTACCGCCAAACCTGTTTGCACACTGTCTGGCTTCTCTGCTCAGGCGACTGCAGCAGCTGCTTACACTAAAAACTGTACACAGCCTATGCGACCGTGGACTAGTCAAAGCCCACCTTTGCAGTTCTTGGCACGCCTGGGGTGGAAGCACTGGCAGTAGCGCGGCATTCTGATGAGCATGAAAAAGCAGCTGATTGAAATGAGGAGGTATGTAGAGGCAAAATGCCCTGATGAGTTGATAAGACACAAGTTAGCGTTGCTCTTGGTTTACAAGTCAGGAGGTAGGAGGTATGTTACGACTACTATGATGATGATAGCATCTTGCCTCTATGCTTTAGCAACTAGCTGGGAGAACAGATGCAATCCGTCAAAAGCAGGCTACAAGGAGTACCTTGCGCATAATAATGAGGACAGATAATACCAGATAATACACTGAAAGTGCATGCGTTTCTGACAAAATAGACACTCAACTTAATATGCTGCAATTGCTCAAGCATCTTGATCTTCCACAGCCTAGTACGATCATGATAAAGCATCTGGCAGCCTGGATTGAATAAAGCCAACTCACTTGGATGCTCTCGCAGGATGGATAGCCCTTTTCGTCGCTCATGACAAAGCTGAGGACCGTGGCTTCACGCTCCAGGACGCGGAGCCTATGAGTGAGAGATTTATAGGCTTTGAACAAAGTAAGCCACAAGAAGTGGCAACGTGAATGAGCCTTGTGACTCAACAATCATGGAGGGACAAAGTGGGGCAGGGTTACAGCTGCTCGGAAAACCCTGCGACCACGTCCCAGATCTTTACCATTAATATTACAGTATTCTAGTCAGCCGGCATGCCTGACTTTGCTCACCTGGATGTCTGAACGCCCCTCCCTGCCAGTGTGAGTGGCTCAACGGCTACCACGCTACCCTTGGAGACCGTTAGCAGCTTGGCAATGTGCGCACTTTGCTGTGGCTTGGCTGCAGGCGGCAGATGTTGGTTTACGTTTCCTGCCGCATGGTGGAGCAAGCTGCTGCCGCTGTTATCGGAAAATGTTGCTGCTGGCGATTGCGTTGCTGGTAGGCTGCTGGTCAGGGCCGTTGGTGATGTGGGTGCATGGACAGCCGTGGAGGAGGTGTTTCCTTGTGTGACCAGCATGGTAGTGCTGAAAGAAGCCTCGACAGAGCCATGTTCTTGTAGGCACAGGCAAGGAGGCCAGAGGAGGGTGACTTTGGCGGCAGCAGAAAGGCTGCTGTGTGCCAGCCACGAAGGGCCGCCAGCAGCAGAGGTGGCCTGGTGAGCAGTGAGGCTGCTTTTCTCCATCAGGAGCTCGTGCAGGGAGACAGGAGATCCTTGGGGGGAAGCAGCGGCCGGCTGCTGGCGCCGAGGGGGAGGCATGGACTGCACGATCGTCGCGACGCTAGGCTTGGCTTCGCCACCTTCTTCTCCTTCTCCTCCTTCTCCTCCTTCTCGCCCTTCAAGACGCTGCATGACGACTCGTGTCAAGACACAACGCGATCTCGGGGAGAAGAAAGGGTAGGGATTAATTGGCGAGATGGAAGTAAAAATACTGCATCGGTATATTTTTGCAGTAGTAAAATCTTGAAAAAAATAGCGATAGACGACCCTGATCATTGTTGTGGCTATATTAATAAAAGCAAACGATTGCCTTCTGGGTCCCACACGCTTGTGACTTGGGCGCTTGAATTGGGAAACACCCACATCTGCCAACAGTTCACCCCTAACCTATGGCAGCTCTTATTTGCATTGAAAATGTCGTCGGGGGGCTCCCACCAATCAAACTGAAAACCTGGCAAATCGAAATCTAGCGGAAAAACTAGGTAATCCTCAAACTTGGTGCCAGATGCTGCAATTTAGAGCAAGAGTGCCCCTGCCCTGCTTGACAACACTACCCCGTATGTGAGGTCCTACAGTCCTACAGTCCAGTTGTACACTTAATATTACCCCAAAAAGCTGCAGATAGACACAAACAGTCCTCATAAAACATTAAGTACCAGCAACTCGAGTACATGTTTGGGATAAGCTACCATGATTGCAACGGCACAGCTGCCTGAAGAGAAAATAATTGTACACCTTGCTAATGTGACTGTAAACAGTCGCCCTAATTAGGGTCACAAGCGCTGACTTGTGTGCCTCTTCAAAAGGATAGTTACAATAAGCTATCAGTCATCTAGCCTCATCAGCAACTTTACATCATCCAGCCTCATTTGCCGAGTCTGCGTTGCCGTCTCGCGATTAAAAGCTGCTGCGTTCAAGTCACGCTTGCGGTCCTGTATGAAGCGGCAACAAACACAATGGTAGGCTTGCTGCATATCTTGCTTTATTATTTATTTCCTTACAGTTCCTTAACACAATTTTTGCAGCTAGAGTCTGCTGAAAAAGCCAATGAATCAACAGTGTGAGTGTGCGAGTGAAGATGTGCTGCTGCAAATGGTGCTTTGAGCTCACCTGAAGCAGTAGCATGCGCTCTTCAATAGTGCCCTTTGCTATGTATCGCAAGACCTGCAGGCATTTATAAACATGTGTGTTTCTCTCATTGCATGTTGCAAGCTTCTTGCATTTTTGATCACTATTAATCACTGGGAAATGCAGCTGCTTTTTTTATCTAATTTGAAACAAAAAGCATGAAATATAAAATATTAAGCTCTAGTCTATGCACTTTTTAGGTGCCAGCCCAGGGGTCAGGAACGCCTGCACAGCAAAGCATGATTTCTGTAGAAATATCACACCCAACTGCCTGACCTCAACATTTCGAGTCTGTCCTAGACGGTGCACACGGTCCATTGCTTGCTCCTCTACACCGGGGTTCCACCAAGGATCCTACGGAAAACATTGTGTGGACGTCGTTGGCTTTTTGGGCAGCAGACAAGGCCTGGTATTCTACATGCATCAAAATGTTCTGGTCAGAGCAAAATGACAAGTTCTGGTCAGAGCAAAATGACAAGTTAGTCTGAAGGCAAGCGCCAGATGAACGAGCTTCAAGGGTAAGGGTCAGCAATCGTGAAGAGCCAGGATGATCATGAAGCACAAGTTGCATGAGGTGCACTGTTATATGTACAGGAAGCTTTAAAAAAATGTGATCCAGGAATACATGCGTCTACAGCCTTTCTAACAGCATTACCATGAGGTGCACTTGAGACGCTGCGGTGAGGTTTAGGCCACTGCACGACAAAAGGACATAAAGAGATGTTCAGAGTTGTGAATGGCAGACATTCTATCCTGAAGGAGGATGATAGACCTAGCAACATCAGGTGCACGTACATATAGTGAGCATTCCTGTCGGCCTGTGGAAGCAATCAAAGCCTTGAAATTTGGAAACAGACAAATGCATTAACCTGTGCGCATAAGGAAGCTGCATTCATCGCATTGGCACAAAAAAGGCAGAGGGAACATGTGCAAAGTTACTACTTACACGCCACCAGCTTTTAGGCTGACCAAAAATACAGCAGGGCTAGAGTTGTCGTGGCTGAACTGCTCAATTGCTAGGCCCCGGGCCTGCAGGCGAGTGTGTGAGTAAGTGAGTGAGTAAGTGAGCGAGTGAGCGAGGTGAGTATACGTAAGCAAGTGACAAGTGATATGTGATAGCTCACGTGCATGTAACATTTGAGATGCTGAACACAGGGACTGCCCTACACTATAGCGTGTGCAGGAACTACTGTTACATTAGTCCAAGAAATAAGGGTAGCTGCCAGTCAATGGAGTATTTCAGCTGTACAAGGTCATGGATGAATTATGGCACTGCAATGGATTTATAAGATGCGCGCACAGGAAACTTCAGCACACCTTTTGGCTCACGGTGCCATCCAAGCGAAAGTAGGGAATCCCTTGCTGGTTTAGGGCAGCACCTATCAGGTCCAGCATGGTTGTAAACTGCGCGTGTACATGTCAACCTTAGATTCAACATTTTTATAAACAAATCGAATACACGCTCTTCCTTTTAAATTGTAATCACGGGACCCACTGCTAGTGTATCATTTCATACACAGCTCATTGTGAGTCACTGTACACAGTTTCAAGCACCTGGATCTTTTTGCAAGCTGATGAGAATTTAATTGTGGCAACTAGCCAATGAAGCCACCACCTTGCGTGTGCATGATTCAGCGCACACACACTGCCCTTGACCACACAATTACACATATACATTCATTTGCATGGAGAACATGCTCTAACGCAAAGCACATCAAAAGGCATGTTCGTTCGTATGCACGCATCAAAGCAAAAAAGCTCACAATTACATAAGTGCACTCACTTGCATGAACACATACCAATGTTCTGAGCACACATACCCCCCTCTCTCCCCCCCCAAAACAAACCTGTGAAAATACTACCGCCTTGATGGGCTGCTCTTGAGGCCCATTTTTGGAGCGGCTCTGCAGCAAATCCTTGTTGATGTCATGGTTGCGCTGTAATACATCCACGAGAGCTTTCACCTGCCAGAAATGTTGTTCGATACCCAGATGCTTATAAAGTCAATCTTTGAGGCTGGTCATTTGTAACACCAGACTATAATGCAGGACACAGCTGAACCCTTAAAGAACATAGGTTGTTGATGACCACTTTACCACGACTTGTTAGGATGGCTACCAGAATTCTTGAAACTGACCCCCCAATAAAGACAGGAGTCAAACCCCTGTAATGCTGACATCAAGAGGTTGCTACCTGCCAACGCCCTCTTTATAAATGCTTTCCTAATCGGTCTGTATTGTGCGGCACAATATTGTGCAGCTCTGGTTTAGGTTAGGGTGAAACCTGTATTGACCTTGATGCAAGGCCCTTTACCTTTGCGCTGTGCAAAGCACTGCCACTGCTAGAGGCTTTTGCAGCTTGCTTCTGGTCCTGCTCTTGCTCTGCTGCTTGGGCACCAGGAGGCGGGGGGGCGATTAGCTGCTTTGTAGTCAGATGGGCTCTGCAGAGTGGGCAAGGCCCTCTGTCTTCCTGTGTGCGTATATGTGAGCATGTTCCTGAGTGCGAAATTGTGTGAGAGAAAGATATATATATATATACAGAGAGAGAGAGAGAGAGAGAGAGAGAGAGAGAGAGAGAGAGAGAGAGAGAGGGAGAGAGAGAGAGAGAGAGAGAGAGTAAGAGAAGAGAGAGAGAGGGAGAGGGAGAGAGAGAGAGACAGTATATGCGTGCTGCAGTGTGCTCAAGTGTTGCGTAGATCTGTGTTGTACACGTTCTCAAGTACGAGCAAAGAGTGTTGCACAAGCAGCTGCCGCTACAGCTATGTGCAAAAAGTAGGAGAAGCACAGGTATGCTTCAAGGCACGTTTTGCCTCATGAAAAGCCCATATTTGCGCAGCAGATTGATGCAATTGATGATTATTCGCACCCTAGTACCGCAGCTCTTTTACGCAAAGCTTACCCGGTTTAGAACGTGCTCAATGCAGGCACGGCAAAACATGTGAGAGCAGGCTGTAATCACTGGGTCTGTGAGCTCACTCAAACAGACTGCGCACTCCAGTTCTTCATCCAAAGCATCCTGTTAAATTTGGGGGAAGTGTAGGAAAACGAAATTGCTCTCTTTGCTCATAGTGGGCAGGAGACGTAAAAACAATCCATGACACACACAGAATTGTTTTTATATTTTTTTGGGGTGGACACCCCTGAGGGACCACCCACCCCCAAAATCCCCCTTCCAGTGCCCCCACCAGACAACATAGGGCACCATTCTGCTCCTCCTGCATCCATCTGTATACTCATCAAGACCTGAAACAACAATGACGCAGAGTTGTGGGGCAAAAATTGAGATGCGGACGCCCATGCCCACATGACTAACCAGGCACCCATAACTGGCTTGCACAATTCCACATTGCTTCCTTTTTTTCAGAATTCCACTGACTATCTCATGCTGGCACAATTTTGGAAGTTTGGGGTTAACTGCTGCTTCATTGGCTTGGCTCAACTCGCGGCCTGCACCCGACGCATGTGCCTCTGACATTTGGACATGTCCACAGACCCCCCGGGGCATAACCCCCCTTAACCATATTTGCTCAAAAAGGGTGCGAATCGACTGGTCTTGAGCTCAGGATTCCGACGATATATTTACAATTTCGTGGGAATGGCCTAGAAAAAAACTGAACCCCCCCCCCCCAAAAACTAAAACCACATCGGGGGACCACCC
>Ga0307968_1004835_pt1 | contig 10891 bp, 14 predicted proteins | sample OrgLakmetagen650_FD_201834 | JGI IMG/M metagenome (GOLD analysis project Ga0307968, IMG submission 201834) | Saline water microbial communities from Organic Lake, Antarctica - #650 | ecosystem: Environmental > Aquatic > Non-marine Saline and Alkaline > Saline | place: Antarctica: Organic Lake... | reverse complement strand
CCCCCCCACACACATTGGCGTTTCACAAGCCAACCCCCCCACACACACACATTGGCGTTTTACAAGCCAACACCCACACACACACACGCATTGGCGTTTCACAAGCCAACCCTCACACACACATTGGCGAGCCCCACCTGTGTGTGTGGCCACTGGGGGGCCTGCGGCTGGGACACCAGCAGCCACGGGGCATAGGGCGTGGCAGAGGTTGTGAAGGAGGGGGCAGGGGGGGAGGGGTGTGTGCGTGGGCCATGCGATGTGTTTTTGCCAAAGCCAGGGTGGGCGGCGGCTGTACCCCAAATGGTGTCAAAGGGGGAGGGGGGCTGAATGTCAAGCTCGCCTTGCTGCTGTGCACCTGCAGGGGTGATTGCAACAGCAGCGACAGCAGCATGCTCCTCAAATAGCATACGACAAATGGTATTGACAAATACCAAAAGTGCTAAAAGGCAAAGGACATGCCTTCCATATTTGCAGCCTCACAAGCTCGCCGCGCTGCTGAGTGTGAGTGCAGGGATAGGCAACAATAACAGCAGCAGCAGCATGCGCCTTACTGGTCAATTATTAAGTATGCTGAAAGACAAGAATATACGTTCCATTATTGCGACCTCATAGGTTTGCTGTGCTGCTGTGAATGGGTGCGCAACACAAGCAGCGGCATACGTTTAAGCAGCGTGATGCAAAAAGGGCTGCAATGCGTGGGAGTTAAGAGCTGCAGAGCATGGGGTTCTAGGTGCTGTAGTGTATTGGGTCCTGGGTACTGCAGGGCATGAAATATTAAGGGCTGCAGCGTATGGGGTCGTAAGTGCTGCAGTGTGTGTATAAGGTTTTAAGTGTGGCACTGTATAGAGGTACGCGTTGCATGTACAAAGCAAATAGTGCTGGAATGAGGGGCTGCACACGTTGATCATTGTCGTGCGCATTCACGAGGGGTTGTCGTGCGCATTCACAAGGGATTTTCATTGCCGTGCGCATTTACAAGGGATGCATCCCTGCTCATTGTCGTGCATTCACGAGGGGTTGTCGTGCGCAATCACAAGGGATTGTCATTGCCGTGCGCATTTACAAGGGATGCATCCCTGCTCATTGTCGTGCGCATTCACGAGGGGTTGTCGTGCGCATTCACAAGAGATTGTCATTGCCGTGCGCATTTACAAGGAATGCATCCCTGTTCATTGCCGCGCATTCACGAGGGGTTGTCGTGCGCATTCACAAGGGATTGTCATTGCCGTGCGCATTTACAAGGGATGCATCCCTGCTAATTGTCGTGCGCGTTCACGAGGGATTGTCGTGCGCATTCACAAGGGATTGTCATTGCCGTGCGCATTTACAAGAAATGCATCCCTGATCATTGTCGTGCGCATTCACAGGCAAGCAGGCTGCAAGACTCTGGTAGCTTGGCAGGCACAGGTTCCTTGCTGCAGTGCAAATGCATGGTGTGCTGCAGTGCAAATGCATGGTTTGCTGCAGTGCAAATGCATGGTTTTCTGCAGTGCAAATGCATAATTCTAAAGCGGGAGGACAGGGGGACATCTAGATCTCTGTTTCTGCATGCCTTTGGTATCTGAGCCTGTAAGAACATGTAGCAGCCTTGCAAGAAAATGCATGAAAGTAGGGTGGCTGCTGGGTTTTGCCTCTTCGTCTTTCATCGAGTGCTGGGGTGTGGCAGTGTAACAGGGTGGTGTCAGCAGTGAAGGACAGAGGGAACAGTTTCAAGCAACACCCCCACATCAAAAAGAAAAGCGCTGCAAAGCCGCCACGGTGCCAGACATTTCCAAAATTCACCACAGCAAAGAAAGGGTGAGTACATGTTACGTAGGGAAAGGGACGGTGGGGAAGGACAAGAAGAGAGGGGCAGCAAGGTGGTGTCCTAGTACCTAAAGTGCCGAGTGCTGAGCTACAACGCAAAGTAGAAACGCAGCAAGTATACAAGCAGTGTGGTTGAGGGGCACACATACAGCAAGAACAAACCTGTGCCTGTAGAGCACACCTCCAAGCCAAGGATGGCCACTGCGGTGTGTGCAGCAGTCCTGGCAGCAGCGCTCATGGCACCGCCCCCCATGGTGGCAGGCACAACGCTGGCTCCGTCTGATGCATTGCATCCTATAGGCCCAAGGGCACCCACCAAAAAGGGGGCTTCAGCAACTTCCTATGTGTGTGTGTGTGTGAATGTGTTTGGTGTGAGTGGATGTGTTCAGTGTGTGTATGAATGTTTTTAGTGTGATTGGATGTCACGCTTGGTATTGCTGTGAGAACCTTATTGCCTCTGGCAATGTGTGAAATGCTGTTTGCAACTAACATACTGTGCCGACAGGGAGCTTGCACACCCTCTTACACACAAGATGCAGGTACCGAGAGTCTTGACTTAAGATAGATGCGCACATACAAACATGCACAAGTAAACACACACACACACGCACATGAACACATACACATACACTCACACACACACACACACACACACACACACACACACACACACACACACACACACACACACAAGCCAACACAAAATCACACACACACCTTGCACACCCTCAGCACCTCCTGCCCGAGGGCCAAATCCTGTTGGCTGCCCCCCCCCACCCCTTCAAATCCCCCCTCTCCTGCCCCCATAGACCACGCACGCCCACTGCCAATGCTTTCAGGAGGCACTGGCCTTAAGAGAGCGGCAGCCAAGCCGGTGGTCACCACCACACTCTTGCAACCTGCAGTTGCACGTAGCAGCAATTTTTCAACAGATTTGCTAGAAGTGCGGTACCCTGCAGGTCCTTCTGAAGCACTATATCAATTTTTTCATAGAAACACTTCCGTCATGTTTTAATGTAAAAATATTGTGTTGCTTATGCGTGGTGAGTCATAAAGTGTGTAATCTCTGCCAAAATGAGGGAACACATGCCCACCCAGGCCACCCGGGTCAACCAAACCATCCCAAACTCATACATAGCCTAGTTGTAGTAGATAAATATGATTGCATCAAGAAAGGAACATTTCTGGCCACTTCGCTCCGTTGACCCCCTCTGCAAAAATACCTCTAGGTAGACATAGCTGCTTATGTACAGCTGCTTCCTACTTGCAAAAGTATAGCCAGGCTGGACATTACTGCCAAGGTATAACCAGGCTGCCATTACTGCCAAGGTATAACCTGGCTGCCATTACTGCAAAAGTATAACCTGGCTGCCATTACTGCAAAAGTACAACCAGGCTGGACATTACTGCCAAGCAGCAACTGCTACGTATACACTTCAACTTGGTCAGATGAATCACACCTAGCCTACATACTTGGACCGAGCTGTACCATGCCACCAGGCAGCATCTGACACATGCGATACCGTTCAAACCGTGCTGTACACTGCCACCAGGTAGAATCTGACACGTGCGACACATTTAATACTGACCTGGGCATCGCCACCAGGCAGCGTCTGACACATGCGATACCTTTCAAACCGAGCTATACACCGCCACAAGGCAGCATTTGACACATGCAATACCTGTCATACCGAGCTGGACATTGCGCCACCAGGCAGCATTCGACACATGCGATACCTGTCATACCGAGCTGGACTTTGCCACCAGGCAGCGTGTGACACGTGCAATACCTTATAACTGAGTTGGGCATTCCACCAAGAAGCGTCTGACTCGTGTGATACCTTAATACTGAGTCGGGAATTCCACCAAGCAGCATCTGACACGTGCGATACCTTAATACTGAGTTGGACATTCTACCAGGCAGCATTTGACACATGCGATACCTGTCATACCGAGCTGGACATTGCCACCAGGCAGCGTTTGACACGTGCGATACCTTAATACTGAGTCGGGCATTGCCACCAGGCAGCATCTGACACATGCGATGTCGTATTACTGAGCTGGGCATTGCCACCAAGCAGCGTTTGACACGTGCGATGTCGTAATACTGAGCTGGGCATTCCACCAAGCAGCGTCTGACACGTGCGATGTCGTAATACCAAGCTGGGCATTGCCGCAAGGCAGCATCTAACACGCACCACACTGGTACACCCACCTGCACTTTGCAGAGCGCCCGCTAGCAGCTCACACACCGGCACAGACGGCCGCGCGACCCCCACCCGTGCAGCCACCCCTAAGAACATGGCCATCTCTGCAGCCAGTAGCGTGGGCACACACCCAGGCTGTGTGTGCGGGTCCCCACCTCCCTCTCCGCACAGCGCACGTGCTACTGTGTCCACAATGCCACACCATACATGCACCACTTGCTGGCTCCGCTCTTTCCACCCCTCCCTCCCCATTCCCTCGTCCTCGGCACCCCCAGCAGCACCCACACCACCCAACAGCCCACCTCCCACAACCTCACCACTGCTACCTAAGCATCCACCCCCACTCGTCTGCAACCCTGCCGCCAGCACAGGCCCCATGGCCTGCACCAACTCACACAAGCACCGCAGCAGCCACACCACCCCGGCAGCCGCCGCTGTGCTTCGCACAGACGCCAAGCCCCCTGCACCTGCACCTCCACCACCCTCTGCTGCTCCCCCACTGCCTGCTGCTGGCCGTAAGTGAGCTCCGCTGTGCAGCAGAGCCCCTAGCTTGTGTGCGCACGCGTTGAGGAGGGGCTCAAACCCACCCACAACGCCATGGCGAGGACCGTACTGCCCCCCCTCCCCAACACCTACCCCTCCACCGCAACCTGAACTTGGCCTGTGCTCCGTTGCTGTGTTGTTAGTCCTACTGATGCTGGGATCAGCTCTGTGGGGGGGAGTGGAAGGGCCATCGGTTGAGGTGGTGTGGGTGGCGTGGTCAGCAGGGGGTGCCGGTATGACAGCCAAGATGTGTGGGTGCTGTGCGACTAGAAGACCAGCTATGGGGGCCCAGCGTGCAGGTGCCTGAGCCACCCTGCGTGCTAAATCTTCCACGGGAGACACTTTGTCGTAACAGCCTGTGCCACTGTGTGTGCCGTGCACGCTGTGCGTGCTATGTGCGCCGCCACCAGATGTGGGTCCACCGAGGCGAGGCCGCTTGGAGGGAGGCTGAGATGCTTGTGCCACCCTGCTGGGCAACCCATCGCCTTCCCCACCACCACTGGCACCACCACCACTGGCACCACCACTACCGATACTACGCCCACCGCTAGCACCAAGCCCCCCCAGCCTGCCACCGTCGTGGATAGGCGCAGAGGTGGGAGCCTGCTGCTGTCCCAACCCAGCAAGCATGGCGTGCTGCAGGAACTGCTGCTGCCTGCACAATACACACGCTGCTGCGAGCTGCGCAAAGGGAAGGGAGTTGCGCAGGAGGGGAGGGCAGCTGAAAGGAGAGGCACCTTGAGGGGCGCGGGGGCCACCAGAGTGTGTAGCGCCACTGAAGTCAACCATGTGATCCCTGTGTTGGGGGGGAGGAGAGGAGTGTGAGTGCCAGTGGGATTGAGAGAGTAAACAAATTATGGCATTATGAGAAATTGTTGTGTGTATCAGGTGCGTGCGTCTCAATAAAGAGAGGAGAGAGAGAGAGTGAGAGAGTGAGAGAGTGAGAGAGAGAGAGAGAGAGAGAGAGAGAGAGACAGAGAGAGAGAGAGAGAGAGAGAGAGAGAGAGAGAGAAAATACAGACACCGATAGACAGAAACAGAGACAGAGAGGAGAGGAGAGGATCTGTCTGTAAGCATCATCAATGGGTTTGTTTCTCAAAGTGCAGCACCTGCCAGCGTCATGCACATGCACGCAAGCATGTGCACACCACTCAAGCACGCATGCATACGCAAACTCACCACCACTTCACGACCTCTGTGTCCACGTCTTTGACCAAAAGGCCCCACAACTCTTCCAGCAGGTCCTCTTCTGCTACGCCACTTTGGACGGATTGTGCATGACTTTCAGACAGGCCCCCCAGCAGCAGCGTGCTGAGGCTGAACACAGCAAGTGGCTCCTGCGCACAGGAAAAAAGCAGAAAGCAAAGGTTGAGCTCTTCATTCAGAAACAATAAGCTACGGCATGCTGAGGCTGAACACAGCAAAAGGTTACTGCTTGCGTACATTAATATCAAGCAACAGGCTAGACTGTGCTATTTAGTATGCATGCAAGAACGCTTAATTAAGCGGCATTGCTGAGGATGGACACGCAATAGGCAATTTATTTGCAAAAGTGTGTGGAAACTTTGACATATAACATGCAGATTATGCAGAAGACTGATGCAAACTAACTTCACTCAGAAACCTCTGTGATCTCATTGCACATATACAAGCAGGGCGGTAGACTATGAACGGCCTGCGTCTTGTTTACATATTATATCACGCCTACGATTTGACCAGAACCATACATACGGTGTCATGACCGTGTATAACTGTATTTATGGCCTTGAGTACTGTATATGACTGTACTAATGACCGTATATGACCGTACGTACAGCACTTCCTTGCAAAAAACACTGTATATACGCCAATCTATGTATGTGTGGTTCTGGCCAACCCTAAGCACGCATCACGTCCAATGCAGAAATAAGGAAGAAGGAAAAGGTGGGTGAGAGAGGGAAAGAGAGAAAGAGATGAAATCTTAAGCAGACGTCCAATTTGCGTGCCGACCTTTAAATCTTTCATGGGCCGCTGCTCCGCCCACACGTGCCGCAAAAATGGTCGGGCTGACTGGTACAAGCGAGCAGCCCTGCGGCCGCCAAAGTCTGGCCCCTCCAGCAGCAGCGTTGCATTCATTCCCACAAGCGCGGCTTTAGCTAGGCGACCTACATCCCTGTTACAAAGGAAGGGAGAGCATCAACACACTCATTAGCTACTCAGGTATTGGGGCCGGTGGTCGGTTAAGCCATAGTAATAGCAAGGGTTGGCCAGAGCCATATAAGTACGGTGTATATACGGTAATCTTTGGCAGGGAAACCACCAAACGTACGGTCATATACGGTGAATATATGCGGTTCTGGCCAACTCTAGTAATATGGCGTAAGACTTGTGACGCAGGTATAAACTGCTAGGAGGTAACATCAAGCACTTTTTGGGGCGCAGATTGTACGAACACTGCAAAGAGGTGATCAGGTGGCTTGCACAGTCTTCAAGGCTTCTGAGCAACCTACCTCACACTGAAAGAACTCACGCACCTACAACAAAGCAGTAAAAGCAAACGCATGCACGCGCGTAAACACACTTACACACACTTTCAACATGCACACCTGCAGTCTGCCAGCCAGCCCACAAAGCGTGACCAAAACGCAGCCAGTCTGCCCCTCCATCTAGGAGACAGGTCCCCAGGGACTGCCGAGATGAGCTGCGCTAGGATCTCCAGTAGCTCGTAGGCTTTTTTGGACTGTGAACCATGAATGTAGTGTGAATGTGAACTGACGTCAGCACTGGTAGGAAGGTGGTAGGAAGGTGGTTGCAATTGACGTGTTAGGATACTGTGCACAATGTGTTCAGCAATTAGACATTTTTGACACCAAGGGTTGTATCTGTTCTGTTCCTGTAAGAAAGGTGCCAAAAGGACTGCAAGGCTGCAATTAGTCCAAGGCAAGGCTAGTCACATGCTGTTGCTAAGTAAAAAAGGATAGACGGCAGTCCCAGCACTTCCAGATTGATTAAGGAAGGGAGCACTTAGTTGCCAGCACCTGAAAGCCTCTCTCTATTGAAATCAAGTTAAAGGCCGCGTGAATGCTAATTTCATATCAACAAAGTACACCATAAGGATGCAAGCAGCACTGCCTTGCAGAGCTTCACGCCGTGCATAGTTGCGGTTTAAGCATTTTCAGGTCTTAGGGTTTAGGGTTTAGGTCCTTACAAAAGGACTTTGTTACAGTTGTATCGCATCATTTCAGCATCATGGGCTGCTCCACACTCCTCTTCAGCAGTGAGACCACTCCTTATTATGCTTACGAGGAGTGGTCTCACTGCTTAAGAGGTGCCTCCTGTGTTCCACTTTATTTGCACTGAACAAAACACACAAAATTCCCATTGGATCATGGCTTGAAGTGGGGCGAGACATGCAGCAGGCGCTGTTCCTCCCAAAAGGCAAAAGGTAAGGGAATAACTTCAATAAGATTTTTGTGTGGTGAATATTCTTCCAGGAGTTTCGTTTATTGCAATATAGAGGCAAGAGTTCTAAATAAAATTTAAGAGGTACCACTGTGCTTGGGCAGCTTGTCCTATCCATATGCCACTTAAAAAACACAATTAATAGCAAATTGACTTGTGCGCGCAGGGGTATAACAGCATGAAGATCTACAAAAAATTGTCCTGGACATTTGCGTGTACAAACCTCCTGAAAACTGAGCCCTCCTTCGGCTGCATTGGCCGCAATAGCGGCTGCAAACTTGTGCTGCGACCGGCCTGCCAGCGCATTTTCAGTGTGCTGCCGTTGCTCCTGTAACAGCTCGTCGAGCCTGCCCATGATGCACCCCATCAGATCTGTGCACACAATGCAATGAGGGCAACTGAGAACCACGCTGCTTAGCTTGCAGCAGCTTACTGGTCACCTCTATGGTGCAACCCAACAGATACAAGTACACACGACGCGATGAGGGTTGTATATCACACTTTTTAGGTTTAAGCTGCAGCAGCTTGCTGGTATCCCTGTGATGCAACCCACCAGACCACACAAAGTCACATAACACATAAGTAGTTGCAAATTGGTGTAGCCTTGCCGACCGTGCATCCTGACATTCTTGCACAAAGTGAGTGATAGCATCCCAATAAAAGTACAACAGACAGTACTCCACCATCTGACGGTACATCTCAACTCCACAGAGACAACCAAACTAGACAAGGTGCAGGTTGAAAGGTGATACAAGTGCCCTAAGACCAAAAGCGCAAGTGCCTGTCAGTTCTTAGACCAGGCTTGCTGCTAATAAAACGAAATAATTGAGATGTCGTTGGCTCAGATCTCATGTAGGCTCCTTAATAGTTGTGGGGAGTGGTTTTCACTGCCTGCGTGTACTTTCTCTTTCTTTAGGTATGTTGCCGGCACTTTCCTCCTCACATGAAACTCTGCGTGGCACCCTGCATGGCAACCAGCATGGCATTTTACACGGCAAAGAATACGGCTGCCAGCATGGCAATCAGTTGCAACCTCCAATGGCACTCAAAATGGCAACCTTAAATGGCAATCATCATGGTGACCAACGAGGTAAGAAACATGGCCCTGTGCATGACCTGGGCGTGTGCGCAAATCTGGACATGCATATAAGAAATTAATGCTCTGCGTCGTGCGTCGTGTCATCACCACTATGGGTTAATACAAAGTGGATACCAGCCTGCTGACGTGCCCCGTTTTGTGACCCACCTTGAAACACAGGAGCGCTGGACAAGGCCGCATATTCGGCAGGCCCTCCCAGGAGGTACCTTTGCAAGATGTATAGATAATCAGCCGAGACCGTGCTGGAAAGTACGCCTGTAGGCGGGGAGGGAGAGGGCAATATTACAGCTTCTTGAGTGTGCAGAGTTTTTGTGTGCGCCGGTTCTTGAGCGTGTAGATGATCTTGAGCGTGTAGAGAACTTGAGTGTGTAGATGACCTTAAATATTGACGTCCAAGTTGGCATGCTTGCATGATTGTTGGTCATGACACGAAGGCGCACACTAATAAGTAGACTTTTACATGTGGGGTAAAATGTTGTGAGCCTGGGTAACTGCCCTGAAGGCCCAGTGATCCATGGTCAGGCTTGACTCTTTGAGGCTAAAACTTTAAATTCGCCTGGTTACATGACTTTGCGTCCCACAGCAACTCTGTCGTCATGATTCATGCTTGTGGTGTTACCATGCTTCCGTTCAATTCTTTCAAGGTCTAGAGCGAGGCTTGTGCTTCTGCAAATAATGTTGTTGGTAATAGCCATGACACAAAGCTTGCAAATACAAGCTTGCAAAATACAAGCGGCAGTGCAGACAGAAGTTGACGTTTGGCCAGCTTGGGTAGTCTAGCCCAAAAAAATCTTTATTAGTCAGATGCTTACTAATATGTGTGCACAAAACCACTTTATGAGTCAGTTGCTCACTAGTACGTGTGCGCAGACCCAAGCAAAGGTGACGCATTTGTGTATTTACGTTAGTTGAAAATGCATGGAGGCACGATCACGGACACAAGAATAAATGCCACACGCTGCACAGATGTACATACGATGCGTGTAAAAGGCTGTTTGAAAAAACGTCTACACATGCTGTAGATTTACATTGCTTCCAAGGCCTCTAAGCAAGATGATTTCCAAAATACCTTCATTGGAAAGTATGTACGCAATTCCGGCCAGCTCTATTGCATGCGTGCTATTCAACAACTTACCAGGGGTCTTGAGAGCGTCTGCAACAAAGTTAAACAGCTTTGTGGCACGGCGCGCCAAGACACCACGGCAGCCTGCGTAGTGCAAATATTGAAGCAAGGTAGACTACCCCGTTGAAAATTGAAACAACACAAGGTTTTAGATTCAGTGTGATGCGCACATTAAGCTCTGAAGGAACGCGCGCTTCTTTTCAAGCCCCGATCACACGCATAAATAATTACAAAATAATTACACATTCAATTACGCCATTCTTAATTAAGTGCGTTATTATGTCCAGCGGTCACGCACATAATAATTAGGATACTAATTACGAAATTTAATTAGTACATACCGTCTTGCGCTTTTAGTATTGCGAGGCCTACTTTTTGCGAGGTGCCGAAATAATTAAAATAATTAATTTGCGAGCAATAAGCTTTTGCGAGGCCCCTGAAAAGTTAGGGAAATTTGCAAACTTTGCAAATTTGGGAATTTCTTGTGCTCTCCTCTCTGTATCTATTCAGTGTTGGTTTACATCAAAGTCTGAGACGAATTTTACGGCTCCTAACTTCAGCCTGAGGAGTTACTCTTGCATTGCCTCCCCCCCCTCCTCCTCCCCCTCGTCCTCCTCCCGTGGTGGTCTCTGAAATCTCCAAGGTTTTGAGGCCCCTGCCCCTGCCCCTGCC
>Ga0307968_1004834_pt1 | contig 10892 bp, 12 predicted proteins | sample OrgLakmetagen650_FD_201834 | JGI IMG/M metagenome (GOLD analysis project Ga0307968, IMG submission 201834) | Saline water microbial communities from Organic Lake, Antarctica - #650 | ecosystem: Environmental > Aquatic > Non-marine Saline and Alkaline > Saline | place: Antarctica: Organic Lake... | reverse complement strand
ACCTTGGCGTTCCTTTTTCAAAGGTGATGTGGAAGATGACTGAGGTGGTCATGCCTTCCCTGGCCATCATCTCAAACATACACACACATACGCGCACACACACACATATACGCGCACACACAGGTACTGCCTGCAAACTCTCACCTTGGCGTTCCTTTTTCAAAGGTGATGTGGTGGATGACTGAGGTGGTCATGCCTTCCCTGGCCATCGTCTCAAACACGCGCCTTGAGGCATGCAGGCGTTGTGAGCCCTCTCTGACGTTTAAGAGGATGACGTCCACTGGTAACTGTGGGGAGTGGGTAACAACAGTTTGCGTGCATATATGTGTGTGTGTGTGTGCAACAATGTGTGCGTGCATGCTAGCACGCTTGAGGCATGCAGGCATTATGAGCCCTCTCTGACGTTCAAGAGGATGACGTCCACTGGTAACTGTGGGGAGTGGGTAACAACAGTTTGCGTGCAACAATGTGTGTGTGTGCAACAATGTGTGCGTGCATGCTAGCACGCTTGAGGCATGCAGGCGTTGTGAGCCCTCTCTGACGTTTAAGAGGATGATGTCCACTGGTAACTGTGGGGAGTGGGTAACAACAGTTTGTGTAAATGTAAACCTACCTATCATAGTTCCATCCATGTGTGTACACGTGTTTGTGTGTGTGTGTGTGCATCATTCATTTCCAGGGAAAACTTGTTGCATGTTCAAAGTTGATTATACGTTTATCGACAAACAAGGAGGGTTGACGGTTTGCAGCAGGGCGTACAATAAAGTCCAAAAAGTGCACAATTACTGCAGAATGAGTAGTAAGGCAATCAGGTGTGTGTGTGTGCGTGTGTGTGTGTGTGCAGCGAGTGGGGCGCGTTGCGTTTAGTGCGCAGATTGCAGCATGAGTAGTAAGGCTGCCTGGTGTGTGTGTGTGTGTCCAGTGAGTGGGGCGCATTGCATACGTGGAAATTTCCGTAAATATGAGTACAAAGGCCGCCTGGTGTATATGTGTGTGTATGTGTGTGTGTGTGTGTGTGTGTGTGTGTGTGTGTGTGTGTGTGTGTGCACGTGCGGTGAGTGGGGCGCTTTGTATGCTGTTTGAGAGTGGCTAGGAAAAAGCATGCTGTGTGCTAAAGTTTGGCTGTTTAGGAGGTACTTGTAGAAAACCTTCATTGCCTCACACCACCTAGTCAGAAGGCCAGGACCATGTATTGGAATTTTGTATACCTATATATACGGCTTATACACCGTAGATATACATACCGTACCTTACCGTACTCATCCCGCACCCCAAATTTCAAAAATATTTTGTTGAATCCCGCGCACCTTCCCGCACCCCAAAATCAAATATTTTTTGGCCTTACCGCTGTCATCCTGCAGGGCTTTTAGCCCTGTTCAGCACCAATAAGCTTTGAACGATAGAGGACACCAATAAGCTTTGAATGAAAGAGGACACCACAAAAGGGAAAAGGAAAGTCGTCATGCTGATTGATTGCATGTGGTGAAACCATATGCTCTTTGATGCTACTGCCCCACGCCTCTGCTGCCCTTCCCCCCCTACAATCTGCTTCTGCTTCATCTAAACTCTGTCACTGCTGCTGCCGCTCTGCTCGCTCTCCTCATCGCTGCTGCTGCTGCTGCTGCTGCTGCTGCTGCTGGGTGCTTGTGCTTGCGCATGCTTGTGCGGCTTGGGGTGCGGGCAGCCTTGGTGCGTGACCTTGTCTGCCCACCAGCTGGACTTTGTGTCGCTGCAGTCGCTCGTGAATTGCAGCGACACAAAATTATTATTATTTATTCTATTTACACAAATCCCGCACAATCCCGCAGGGTCATATCAGATAAATATTACAGCTTACTGCAGTCACCCCGCAGGGCAAAACACGACGTATATGCGGGGTGTAATAGGAAAGGTACGGTAAACACACGTACATGCCGTATAAAACTTACTCAACCGTATAAACACCGGAAATTCGCTGTAAATAAACTGTGTTATATACGATTGCATACATACTATATGGTTCTGGCTAACCTGACTATTCCGATGGTAATTCCGAGTCAATGAATTCAAACATGGAGATGACTCATGCTCAAACGGTGAGAAGTATCGTAAGTTTGATAATGTCTTCTAATAAGGCATCGTCCTGAGAGGCAGGGTCATGAATCTGCCCAAGTAATGCCTCGGTTTCATTTAAGAGGGAATTCAAGGCCCAATGCCCTGCTGGCAACGCACAGGCCGATGGTTGCTGGCAACGCACAGGCCGATGGTTGCTGGCTAAGCACAGGCTGATGGTTGCTGGCTACGCACAGGCCTGACGGTTGCTGGCTACGCACAGGCCGGTGGTTGCTGGCAACGCACAGACAGATGGTTGCTGGCTAAGCACAGGCAGATGGTTGCTGGCTACGCACAGGCAGATGGTTGCTGGCAACGCACAGGCCTGATGGTTGCTCCTGATGGTTGCTGGCAACACACAGGCCGATGGTTGCTGGCTACGCACAGGCCTGACGGTTGCTGGCTACGCACAGGCAGATGGTTGCTGGCAACGCACATTCCTGATGGTTGCTCCTGATGGTTGCTGGCAACACACAGGCCTGATGGTTGCTGGCTAAGCACAGGCCTGATGGTTGCTGGCAACGCACAGGTCGATGGTTGCTGGCAACGCACAGGCAGATGGTTGCTGGCAACGCACAGGCCTGATGGTTGCTGGCAACGCACAGACAAATGGTTGCTGGCTAAGCACAGGCAGATGGTTGCTGGCTACGCACAGGCAGATGGTTGCTGGCAACGCACAGGCCTGATGGTTGCTCCTGATGGTTGCTGGCAACGCACAGGCCTGATGGTTGCTGGCTAAGCACAGGCCTGATGGTTGCTGGCTACGCACAGGCCTGATGGTTGCTGGCAACGCACAGACAGATGGTTGCTGGCTAAGCACAGGCAGATGGTTGCTGGCTACGCACAGGCCGATGGTTGCTGGCAACGCACAGGCCTGATGGTTGCTCCAGATGGTTGCTGGCTACGCACAGGCCAGTGGTTGCTGGCTAAGCACAGGCCGATGGTTGCTGGCAACGCACAGGCCTGATGGTTGCTGGCAACGCACAGGCCTGACGGTTGCTGGCTAAGCACAGGCCTGATGGTTGCTGGCTAAGCACGGGCCAATGGTTGCTGACTACGCACCTGCTTTAAAGCAGCCACCTCGGCCACAGACTCTGACCCATCTATTTGGACTGCTAGGCGAGTGGAGCCCTGTGACCATAAAATAGTGTGTGTGTGTGTGTTTGTGTGTTCTGAGTGTGCACGTGTGCGCTTGGTGTGTGTGTGTATGTGTGTGTGTGTGTAAATGAGTGTTTGTGTGTAAGTGCTAGGATTTGGTATGTGTGTGTTTGTGTAAAACAGTGTGTGTGTAAGTGCTAGGCAAGTGGAGCCCTGTGACCATAAAACAATGTGTGTGTTCTGAGTGTGCATGAGTGTGCGCTTGGTGTGTGTGTATGTGTGTGTGTAAATGAGTGTGTGTGTGTGTAAACGAGTGTTTGTGTGTGTGCAAGTGTAAGTTGTGTGTGTAAGTTCTAGTTGTGTGGAGTCCTGTGAGCGCCTGCCTATATACATATGCAACCCGCGGCTCTGTACGCTAATCCATTTGTCAGATTGCACGTCATGCTAGCCATGACGCAAAGCAAACACACACACCTCTGGTAGTTTAATGCCACCATTGGCCTGGGCTTGCAAGCAGTCACGCACTTGTGGCACACACACGCACGCACGCACATACATGCATGCGCACACACACACACATATCTGGTAGCTTGATGCCACCGTTGGCCTGGGATTGCAAGCAGTCACGCACTTGTGGCACACACACGCACGCACATACATGCATGCGCACACACATACACACACACACCTCTGGTAGCTTGATGCCACCATTGGCCTGGGCTTGCAAGCAGTCACGCACTTGTGGCACACACACGCACGCACGCACATACATGCATGCGCACACACACACCTCTGGTAGCTTGATACCACCGTTGGCCTGGGCTTGCAAGCAGTCACGCACTTGTGGCACACACACGCACACACGCACATACATGCATGCGCACACACACACCTCTGGTAGCTTGATGCCACCGTTGGCCTGGGCTTGCAAGCAGTCACGCACTTGTGGCACACACACGCACGCACGCACATACATGCATGCGCAAACACATCACACACACACACCTCTGGTAGCTTGATACCACCGTTGGCCTGGGCTTGCAAGCAGTCACGCAGCGTGTGCATCGTCACAGCGCCAGGCAAGGGATCTTTGGCAAGCTCAGCCGCAGGTGCGATGACGTGGATGGACACGTCCTGTGTGCGGGAAAGTGTGCAGGAATGTGTGTGTGCGTGTGTGTGTGCGCGCGTTTGTGCGTGTCTATGTGTGTTTGTGTGTCGGTTATGTGTGGTATGTGTGTCGGTTGGAAGGATCAACTCCTTTATCGAAATGGCAGCATTGCCGTCCTTACTCTTAATGAAGAACGAGAACCTCGTACTAAATAATGGGGTTTGAAGAAGCCTGTAAACTTTTGATCCCCCTTTTGTGTCAAATAGATGATGCCAACCGTTACATCATAGTAATCGGCACAGGAACAAACGCGTAAGGACATCAGCAACGTCCTTATCGCCCTGCGCCTTTTGTTTGGTGAAACACACACTCACATACACATACACACATACATGCATTCACATACACACTTACATGCAATCACATACACACATGCATGCACTCACATGCACACATACATGCACCCACATACATGCACACCTGACTGACAGAATGATCAGCCCAAGGAGCTTCATGCACACACACCTGCAACCTCTCGATTGCCCCGTGCCCTTCCACAATGCAAAACACACACGTTCACACAAACGACCTCACACGGAATGGCCAGTCCAATGAGAAGTGTCTACCCACACACACCAGCAACCTCTTGATCGCCCTCCTGTGTTTGAAAAGACACAGAACCAACACCCACACAGAGATCAGCCCATGGAAAAGTCTGCTGAACAGCACACACCTGCAACCTCTTGATCGCCCTACGCCCTTCCGCATTTGACGAGGCAGGGAGGGTCCTCATGAAAATTGCATCTGTCGTGGCCACATCCTTAAAGGGCATGCCCACGGCAAGCTTGCAGCCCAGCTTGCTATATGTGATCTGTGTGTGTGTGTGTGTTTGTGTGTGTGTGTGTGCGCGCGTGCGTTTGCAAGAGCGAAAGAGGAATCAAGGCATTGTCATTTTATGGTGGCCATGCTTTTAATGAGTACGCCCACAACAAGCTTGCTTTACGTAATCTGTGCGTATGCCTTTATAAGAGTGCATTTGTGTGTGTGTGTATGTGTGTGTGTGTGTGTTTTTACGCTCATGTGTGTGTGTACGCATGTGTGTACGTGCATGTGTGCATACGGTGACCCCTGAAGTTCACCCAGCAGCCAGATTTGTGAGCGCTTGTTGTATGTGCATGTATGTAAGCACAATCAAGCTGACATAACAACCACCAAACAATGGCTTAACAGAGCTCACAGGCATGCATGAAACAGCATTCTGCTATCATGGACACCTCTGGCTGCTGGGCAAGCTCTACAAGCGGCTGGCTACACAGAGCAGTGAGTACTCACACACACACGCACACACACAAACACACACGCACCTCTGGCTGCTGGATGAGCTCTTCACTATGCTTTCACTGTGTTGTACCGTCCCTGTATACGTATAAACAAACACATGAACACACACACACACGAACCTCTGGCTGCTGGGAGAGAACTCCTCAGGCGTCCCTAAGTTGTACCGTCCCTGTATACGTATAAATAAGCACACGAACACACACCACACGCACGCACCTCTGGCTGCTGGGAGAGAGCTCTTCACTATGCTTTCACTGTGTTGTACCGTCCCTGTATACGTATAAATAAGCACACGAACACACACACCACACGCACGCACCTCTGGCTGCTGGGAGAGAGCTCTTCACTATGCTTTCACTGTGTTGTACCAACCCTGTATACGTATAAACAAGCACATGAACACACACAACACACACACACCTCTGGCTGCTTTGTGAGCTCCTCAGGCGTCCCTAAGTTGAACCGTCCCTATATACGTATAAATAAGCACACAAACACACACCACACACACGCACCTCTGGCTGCTTTGTGAGCTCCTCAGGCGTCACTGTGTTATACCGTCCCTGTATGCGTATAAATAAGCACACGAACACACACACGCACCTCTGGCTGCTTTGTGAGCTCCTCAGGCGTCACTGTGTTGTACACCGTACCGTCCCTGTGCAGCAGATTCCTGAAATCAAACACCTCGCCCTCCTGCGGCAAATCAAAAAAAGATTGTGCGTTACAAAATTAAACACTTCGCCCTTCTGCAGCGAATCGAAAATAGGGTGTGCGCTTAAAAGGTGAGCAAGCGAATGCGGACTTTTTATGGGTATGACTGGCTATTCAAAATATATATGCTGGGCAAACCTGAGCATGCGGCGTCTTTTAAGCCTTGTGCTGTTCATATGCTGGTAACTAGGGTTAGCCAGAACCGTATATATAAACCACATACGACCGTATGTATGATGATTTCCCTGCCAAAAGTACCGTACATACACTGTTTACATATGGTCCTAGTAAAACAGCTTATGAGCCCCTGAAACATGCTGACCTTCAGGCATGCTGACCATTTTCGTAACCTTTCATGGACAGAATGAGGTAGTGTGGTCGTGGTTGATATGGCTGCCCCCCTATTATTCCATTTTCGTAACCTTTCATGGACAGAATGAGGTAGTGTGGTCGTAATAGCTAAGGCTGCCCTCCTGTCGCTCCATTTCACATAACCTTTCATGGACAGAATGAGGTAGTGTGGTCGTGGTTGATATGGCTGCCCCCCTATTATTCCATTTTCGCAACCTTTCATGGACAGAATGAGGTAGTGTGGTCGTGGTAGCTAAGGCTGGCCCCCTATTTTTCCATTCTCATACCCTTCCGTGGACAGAATGAGGTAGTGTGGTTGCGGTTGATATGGCTGCCACCCTAATATTCCATTTTCGTAACCTTTCATGGACAGAATGAGGTAGTGTGGTCGTAATAGCTAAGGCTGCCCTCCTATTGCTCCATTTCACATAACCTTTCATGGACAGAATGAGGTAGTGTGGTCGTTGATATGGCTGCCCCCTTATAATTCCATTTCACATAATCTTTCATGGACATAATGAGGAAGTGTGGTCGTGGTTGATATGGCTGCCCCCCTATTATTCCATTTTCGCAACGTTTCATGGACAGAATGAGGTAGTGTGGTCGTGGTTGATATGGTTGCCACTTTAATATTCCATCACAAATTGCTGCCTTATGACATTGCCCTCTTCGTAAGACACTCCTTCGTTGCTCCATCCAAATCCAAATGTCACTCCTATGTAAGAAACTCCGACGGTGCGCCAATGTGTGTGTAGGTTCTCTTCAAGCAGCACGCTAAGCCCCTGCCTTTTATCTTATGGCACATCACACACACATCACACACACAATAATACCACATTCTAAATGGGCACACATGCATATACACGCGCAAACACACACCACACCTTTTGAGCGGGCAGGTCGCCCCTGCGGCGCTCAAAGCTGTCATACATACACATACACATGAACACGTGCAAACACACACACCACACCTTTTGGGTGGGCAGGTCGCCCCTACGGCGCTCAAAGGTGTGGATGTCTCGCACAAGCTCTTCGAAAGGCTCCACCCCCCATCGCTGTGCATGATAAGTAGAGGAGGATTAGCATAAGGGGTAGAAGCGTATTTGATAGAAGTGTCGGTGCGTTGCACCAGCTTCCCAGAGGCTCTACATCGCTGCGCATGATAAGTGGAGGAGGATTAGCATAAGCGCTAGAAAGGCGTATTTGAAAAAAGTGTCGGTGCATTGCACCAGCTTCCCAGAGGCTCTACCTCGCTGTGCATGATGAGTGGAGGAGGATTAACATAAGCTAGAAAGGCGTATTGAAAGGTGTTCTGAAAGGCGTTGCACCAGCTTCCCAGAGGCTCTACATCGCTGCGCATGTTAAGTGAAGGCATGACAAACACTGTTGAAGCGCATTTGAGAAAGTCTGGATGTCACGCACAAGCCCTTTCAAAATCTTAGGATGCGGTGCAGCACATGAGGGCGACGGATGGACTGGTGCGCCTGTTCAAGTAATCAAGCATCAAATCCGGCCCCAAAAAGCAAACAGCTCGTAACTTGCCGGGTTTTGAAACCACTGTCAATTACTTCCATACCCTCCACGATCTCAATAACTGTCTCCTTAACGTTGAACGCGCCGGCAGGGCCTCTCTGTTGTGTCATGCCTGCCCATTGCATGCACTCATCACAAAACACACACGTAGGTACACACACGTACGTAAATACGTACACAAACACACTAACACGCACACACGGATACAAATGCGCACACATATACACACGCTCACAAAAAATACATGCACACTCACACCTAGCAGCTCAATCTCAAGCGCCCACGAGGGTACACCTTGCCCCCAGGGACTCATCGCTTGAAGGCACACGAATACACCCTCTTAGCAAGCACCAACACACACGCACACACACACACACGCAAGCACACACACACGCACACACACACACTCGCACACACGCACTCACACACACACACGCACGTACGCACCTCGGTGGCCGCCCTGTTGCCCAGGTCTGCGAGACGCCTGCAAGGGTCAATCTCGTACTCAGGGTCTTCGGTGAGGGACACACGGATGGTGTCACCAAGCCCATCCATGAGCAGGGCGCCAATGCCAATGGCACTCTTCATGCGGCCATCCTCACCCTCTCCCGCCTCTGCGCACACAAAACAGGTGTGCACATGAAGACGACGCGAACAAGGGAAGCTGAGGATTGCGACGACACTCTTCATGCGCCCATCCTCGCCCTCTCCCGCCTCTGCGCACACAAAACAGGTGTGCAGTGAAGACGACGCGAACGAGTAAGGGAAGCCGAGGTTTGCGACGACACTTTTCATGCGCCCATCCTCACCCTCTCCCGCCTCTGCGCACACAAAACAGGCGTGCACGTAAAGACGACGCGACCGAGTAAGGGAAACCGAGGATTGCGAGGACACTCTTCATGCGCCCATCCTCACCCTCTCCTGCCTCTGCGCACACAAAACAGGTGTGCACGTAATGACACCGCGAACGAGGAAGGGAAACCGAAGATTGCGACGACACTCTTCATGTGCCCATCCTTACCCTATCTCACCTCGACACAGAGGCACATCACTTCTGCACAGAGATGCCTCACACGCATGCGTGCACGAGGAGCGACGAAAAAGAAAAGAAGGCTCTGCCTGGGGGGCCATCCTTACCCTCTCTTGCTGGATTAGTGAAGGCAAGCTCAATCTGTGAAAAGGCTGTGCTTCTTTAGTTTGCGTGCCTTGTCCTGAAGTGTTTGCGTGCCTCGTCCTTAAGTGTCTGCGTGCCTTGTCCTGAAGTGTCTGCGTGCCTCGTGCTGAACTGTTTGCGTGCCTTGTCCTTTAGTGTTTGCGTGCCTCGTCCTAAAGTGTCTGCGTGCCTTGTCCTGAAGTGTCTGCGTGCCTCGTGCTGAAGTGTTTGCGTGCCTCGTGCTGAAGTGTTTGCGTGCCTTGTCCTTAAGTGTTTGCGTGCCTCGTGCTATGGTCTGCGTGCCTCGTGCTGAAGTGTCTGCGTGCCTTGACCTTTAGTGTCTGCGTGCCTTGTCCTAAAGTGTCTGCATGCCTTGTCCTTGAGTGTTTGCGTGCTTTGTCCTTTAGTGTTTGCGTGCCTTGTCCTGAAGTGTTTGCGTGCCTCGTGCTCAAGTCTGGAGAGCAGGCAACAACCCCCCGCCCCCCCACACCCACACCCAAAATAACACCCAACCTCCCCCGCCCCCCCACACCAAACGCATTGGCTAGACCAAACCACCATATGAGATCAACAGCCCCCTCCTTCACCATCTCAAAAGCAGTGACACATCCTAAATACATGATGCGGTCCCAGCATCGTGATCGATGGCACACCCACACCCACAACACATTAGCACCCACACCCTGTGGACACACACAACCATTTGCACACTTACACCCACTCACACACGCACCCACCAACCCACCAGCCTACTGTCACACCCAACACCAACCAGCCTGCCTGTCGCACCCACTCACACATACACCCATACCCACACCCAGCAACGCACCAGCATATCTCACCCTACACCCTACACCAACCAGCCCGCCTGTCGCACCCACTCACACACACGCATACACATATACCCACACCCAACAGCACACCAGCATGTCTCACCCAACACCAACCAGCCTACCTGTCACACCCAAGTGCAGAGAATAGTCCCATACCCACACCCAACAGCACACCAGCATGTCTCACCCTACCTGTCACACCCAAGTGCAGAGGATAGTCCCAGCCCCACACCCAACAGCACACCAGCATGTCTCAGCCTACCTGTCACACCCAAGTGCAGAGGATAGTCCCAGCCCCACACCCAACAGCACACCAGCATGTCTCACCCTGCACCAAACAGCCTGCCTGTCGCACCCACTCACACTCGCACCCATACCCACACCCAATAACGCACCAGCACGTCTCACCCTACACCCTACACCAAACAGCCCGCCTGTCACACCCACTCACACACACGCATACACATATACCCACACCCGACAGCACACCAGCATGTCTCACCCAACACCAGCCAGCCTACCTGTCACACCCAAGTGCAGAGGATAGTCCCATACCCACACCCAACAGCACACCAGCATGTCTCACCCTACCTGTCACACCCAAGTGCAGAGGATAGTCCCAGCCCCACACCCAACAGCACACCAGCATGTCTCAGCCTACCTGTCACAC
>Ga0307968_1004832_pt1 | contig 10893 bp, 13 predicted proteins | sample OrgLakmetagen650_FD_201834 | JGI IMG/M metagenome (GOLD analysis project Ga0307968, IMG submission 201834) | Saline water microbial communities from Organic Lake, Antarctica - #650 | ecosystem: Environmental > Aquatic > Non-marine Saline and Alkaline > Saline | place: Antarctica: Organic Lake... | reverse complement strand
TGTGTGTGTGTACGTGCACGGGTGAGTGATGCATGCATGTGCATGCGCTTGCGCGCGTGTGTCAGTCAGTCTAACTCGTAAGAAGCGGGCGCTCACCCTCGATCTCCCTCCTTTTCCCAGGCTGAATGCTACTCCCTGCCAGCCAGCCCAATCCCAGGTCATGCTTGTGCTTTTCTCCCAGCTTCCTCTCCATCCTTTGCTTTCTGTTCAGTTTTCGAGTCAGAAGAAGCTCTCCACAATAGGGTTGTTCAAGGAATCTTATACAATTTTTTTTAATTTCCAACCTTTGTAGTTTTCTTCACAATTAAGGAGGCCAAGGGGAGATGGCTGGCACTTTACTTATCCCCCCCTTGCAAGTTAATGTGCCATCGAATGAGCAGTTGGAGGACCTATTATGCAGCAAAGGCTTAAAAGGTAACGACCAAGGTTCTAAGGTGCATTTTTGGCCTACTCATGACACTGATTAAACGCACATGCACATGCACACACATCCGCATACATAAACTCACACACAGAGATACACACACAAACACAGAAACACACACACGTACACACACATTCACACACACACACACACACACACACACACACACACACACACACATGCATGCATGCATGCACGCACACACACACACACACACACACACACACACACACACGCACACACACACACACACACACACAAACACACACCACGTACTCATAACTGTGCACAAACTTCACGCAGTGGTGGAGCTGTACTCTTCCTGGTGTGGCATATGCAAAAGCGTGCAGCCCACGTTTAGGCGCATCAGGCTAGACAAAGAAGATGAACAGGCTCTCTCCTTCCTCACAGTGCGTAGCTTTGAGGCAACTGCTGGGGTAGCTCATGTAGCTGAGCGCCCGTTACAAGGCCGTTCTATCATCTCTTGATCGTTTGGTTACACCACTGTCTTGATGTGCTTTATTTTCTCTCCTGTTCGCTTCCACGCCCGTCAAAACTCCTGTCGTCTTTGCATACACAAGCTCTTCCTTTATTTGCCTATTGCTTAAATGGCTGAATGGTCTATCAAGATGGCCTCTCAATGGTCTTTTACTGCCATTTTGTCACTGTGATTTCACCCAACAGGTTCCGTGTGAGTCCATTGACTACTTAAAAGAAGCACAAGAGCACCGCGGCAAGTCAGAGCCTTTGTTCCTCATATATAGGGTACGTGTCCTTTTGGCTACTATTATTGCAAGGGTTGGCCAGAACCATATTTATATACGCTGTATACACGGTATTTTTGGCAGGGAAATCACCGAATTTACGGTCATATATGGTGTATATATACGGTTCTGGCCAACCCTAATTATTGCACAGGGACCCGTAACAGTTTTTAGTACGGCGATGTGCCGCGGAAAATCAGAGCCCTAGTTCATAGGTTGTGAGTTATGAGTAGGGTTGGCCAGAACCGTATATATACACCGTATATGACCGTATATTTCGTAATTTCCCTGCCAAAAGTACCGTATGTACACCGTATATATATGGTTCTGGCCAACCCTAGTTATGAGGCACGTGTGCTCGGCTACCTCTGTGCAGTGATCTGTGGTTGAGCAAAAAAACTCCTAGTTTGTTAAAGTGCCGCGGCAAGTCAGAGCCTTAGTTCATAGGTTGTGAGTTGTGAGTTATGAGGCACGTGTGCTCGGATACTTCTGTACAGTGATCTGTGGTTGAGCAAAAAAACTCCTAGTGTCTTAAAGTGCCGCGGCAAGTCAGAGCCTTAGTTCTAATGTATCATGTACGAACGCTCGGCTTCTTCTGAGCAGTGATTTTAGCAGAGGAGAAAATATCTCTCCTAGTTTGGTGAGGTGCCGCGACTAACCACAGAGCTCACTTACCTGTCACTCTAACCTGCCACTTTGTTGAAGACAGATTGAGAAAATCAATCTGAAGATCTACTCACTAGCAAGCACCTGTTTCTGTTTACTCCTGTGTCTACATGCTTGGCAAAGTGCTCAGTGTGTGTGTGTGTGCGTGTGTGTTGTTTGTTACTCAAACCTCTTTGCCAAGCCCCGTAAAATGGAACAACGAGCGGTCATATGTCATTCGCAGGGCTGGGCAGAACTGTACATACACTGTACAAGTACATGCACACTGTACATACACACTGTACATACACTGTACATGCACATACACATTGTACACACACATTGTACGTACACGCTGTACACACTGTGCATACACACTGTACATACAATGTACATGAACATACACACTGTACAAGTATATGCACATTGTACGTACACACTGTACACACTGTACACACTGTACATACTCACTACTGTACATACACACTACTGTACATTCACACTACTGTACTTACACACTACTGTACATACACACTACTGTACTTACACACTACTGTACATACACACTACGATACATACACATTACTGTACATACTCACTAGTGTACTTACACACTACTGTACTACAAACTACTGTACTTACACACTACTGTACTTACACACTACTGTACATACACACTACACACTTCTGTACTTACACACTACTGTACATACACATTAAACATTACTGTATATACACACTACGGTATATACACACTACGATACATACACACTACTGTACATACTCACTACTGTACATACACACTTATATATACATACTACGGTACATGAGTAGGGTTGGCCAGAACCGTATATGTACGCCGTATATTACCGTATATTTGATGAAATGTCTGCCAAAAATACTGTACATACACCGTATATGTAAGGTTCTGGCCAGCCCTATACATGATTAACTTTGCTGTTCAAAATACTATACATCATACGTACACCATATGTAGTATATGTGTATGGTTTGGGCCAACCCTAGTCAGATAGTTCGCAAAAATGCACAGATGTCAACAGCACAAATAACCCCCTGTTTGTGTGCATGTCACACCAACACTTGCAGAATGGGCAAATGAAGGGCAAGCCGATAGAGGGGGCCAACACGCCAGCGTTGACCCATCAGATTCTGACGTACGTCCCTGCTAATGCAGATATGGACGACTTAGAGGTGAGTTTTGTGTGCTGCTGGAAGCAGGCAGATGCTTTAATTCCCTCAGCAAAAGTGACAGAAATGCCACTTTGCTGTCTGGATGCCTAGCAGATCATGGTATTCAGAGAAACTTCATCATCAAAGCAGACATAAAAGGCCCGAGCAAGGATCTTGGGTAACATTGCTGCCCACATGGCTATCGATGCTGCCAACTAGCTGACCATTTGCAAGTAACACAGGCAGATGAGCAAGCTTCCATTGCAGGATTTTTGCTGTCTTAGAACACTTATGACTTATAACTGATTATGTTATTATGTTGCACACACACACACACACGCACACACACACACACACCATAGCTCCTTCTGGTGCAGACCGAATGCCGTAATGATCCAAACAAAATGGTGCTAACTTCACGGGCACTTTGCAGGAGAACCCACTGTACCTTGCAAGGTTGGATCGAGAGAAGCAGGCTCGTGGAGAGATAGGAGGCAAGGACGGAAAGGGCTTGAAAAAGAAGATTAAGTGAGCGAGCTTGGTCGGAGAGGGCGTTTTGCAGAGCTTGTTTAGAGAGGGCGTTTTGCAATTCAGGAGGCTGGCATGGTCTTCCCTATAGAAACTGTGCAGGCGGAGGGGGTGACACATGTTGTCAATTAGTACTGAGTCTTGCGCTTCGCTCTGACATTGATTCGATCTGACAAGGAGTTCACATTTTCCTATATGGTGGAATACGTAGTGTGAGGGCAAGACACTTTAGCTCTCGTGATATGTTGATTGAAGGGGATTCATTTTGAGGCCTGGACTTACTTAGTCTTCTTAAAAAATGGTTAAACACTTGCCTTCGCTTGTTTAGTCTGTCTAGCTAGCCAAAGCACATATACACTGAGCTTCAAGGTGGGAGTGCTGCTTTTCATTTTGCTTCAAGCAAGCTAGCAAACACCTAAGTTAGCAAATACCTAGCGTCTTCTCGTCCCAACTTAGGATGCATTTCAACAGGATAAAGGAGGAGTGTGGTCACCAACGGTTGTTATGTTGTTCGATGAGCAAGGCCTTTCAGGTAAAATTGTGTTGATGATTGCATTTTTCTCCGCCACGTACATACCAGGCCGGCCATTTCTTTTAATCCCTTCAACCTGCTTCAACCTTGGTTTTTATTTAAATTCACATGGGAGGACCTTCATCCAGACTGTTCGGCTGATCGACCTGTGACTGGTCCTCGCCAGTCAACAAAAATCCATAAGCGCAGAAAAGGATTTTAACCTTGAACTCCATGGTGAGTACCTTAACTCTTTCCCTCTTGATGCATGACAAGCATTCTTCAGCAGCCTGCAATTTTTTGTAGTGCGTCCTGTTGCGCTACATGAAATGGTGCTGGCTATCTATCGTTATAGAAAACAATGAGAAATCAAGACAAAAGACAAAAAAGTTCTGTCTTCGATCAATGTCAACATTTACCCCAGGTTTAAATTAAAGCCCATTCTCATAAAAAGAAAGCTACAGTTCAATTTCCGACTGGTCCAATTTCAAATACGGGTTGTTTGATTGGGGACGGAACTTCACTGCTGTCCAGACGTAGAATGTCAGCGTGGCTAACTGCTCAGCGGCTTCGCTGACCCAGGAGTACTCGTACTGCACAGTGCTCTGCAATGGCGGGGGATGGATAGAGTGTGATATGGATAAGGTCAGCGTGGCTAACTGCTCAGCGGCTTCAATGACCCAGGAGTACTCGTACTGCACAGTGCTCTGCAATGGCAAGGGATGAATAGAGTGTGATATGGATAAGGTCAGTGTGGCTAACTGCTCAGCGGCTCTACTGATCCCCTTGAGTTCTCGTACTGCACAGTGCTCTGCAATGGGGAATGCTATGAGTTGTCTGTGTGTGAAAAAGTTGTCTGTGTGTGAAAAAATTGTGTGAAAAAGTTGGCACTGTGAAAAAGGTCGTGACGCGTGGATAGCGTGCTATGAGTTGTCTGTGTGTGAAAAAGTTGTGAAAAAGTTGGCACTTTGAAAAAAATCGTGACGTGTGGATAGTGTGCTATGAGTTGCCTGTGTGTGAAAAAGTTGTGTGAAAAAGTTGGCACTGTGAAAAAGGTCGTGACGCGTGGATAGCGTGCTATGAGTTGTCTGTGATACGCACAGTCAGTGTGTTTGTGTGATACACACAGTCAGTGTGTCTGTGTGATACGCACAGTCAGCGTGTCTGTGTGATACGCACAGTCAGTGTGTCTGTATGATATGCACAGTCAGTGTGTCTGTATGATATGCAGTCAGTGTGTCTGTGTGATACGCACAGTTAGCGTGTCTGTATGATACGCACAGTCAGTGTGTCTGTGTGATACGCACAGTCAGTGTGTCTGTGTGATATGCACAGTCAGTGTGTCTGTATGATATGCACAGTCAGTGTGTCTGTATGATATGCACAGTTAGTGTGTTTATGTAATACGCACAGTTAGCGTGTCTGGCGCAGGAAGCGAAGAGAGAAAAGAAGGAAGCTACAGCAGGTAGTGGAGCTCACTCCCTACAAGAAAACGATTTTTTTCTTTTTCATTCCCTACACAGTAGTGAAACTCGTTCCCTACAAATTATTAAACAGGAAAAACTCAGGTGACCAGCATTGTGAATGTCCTTGGCCGAAAGGGAGGGCAACATGAAGGAAAAGACACTAGGAGACTATAATGAAGAACGGCAACAATAAGTTGTCAGTTCTCTGCAGTGCCCGTGCAAAGTTAAGACAAACTCTGAAACCGCAGAGCTGGAATTGCAGAACCGCAGAACTGGAATCGCAGAACCACATACACCAGGTAGCTCAGTCCTTCTAGCAGACAATGGAAATGTGCACCACCGACCCAGTGCTGAGATGAATTAAGTTTGAACGAACAACGGATGCTCTCTTCACGTGCTCATCAGGATTCCTCTTCTCGACCGCTCAAAATAATTTTACACTTTGCTGCACTCCAAATGTTCATCAGGATTCCTCTTCTCGATTGCTCAGGATATATTTTAACTTTGCTGCACCCTGCATGTTCATCAGGATTCCTCTTCTCGACCGCTCAAGATAATTTTACACTTTGCTGCACTCCGTATGTTCATCAGGATTCCTCTTCTCGACTGCTCAAAATGATTTTTAGCTTTACTGCACTCCGCGACGATGCACTGGACGTCACAGCTCATTGGAACAAATTGCTGATGCATAGAAAAAACGGGAGTGCTGCATACAACAATGCTCCGTAAGGGCAGAACGCAAGGTAGCAGGGGGCAGGGAGGGGGAGATCAGTAAGATGCACGTGACCCAATTACACACACGCATGCACCCACAATTACACACACACCCACCCACACACACCCACTGACCTTTAGCAGGTACACGACGATACGTGCACACACACACAAACGCTGACCTTAAGCAGGTACACAACGATACGTGTACACACACAAACACACCCACCCATTGACCTTAAGCAGGTACACAACGATACGTCTATACACCCACCCACCCACCCACCCACCCACTGACCTTTAGCAGGTACACGACGATACGTGTACACACACAAACACACCCACCCACTGACCTTTAGCAGGTACACGACGATACGTGTAAAATAAATGTACACAACAACCATGATGTAGAACTGGCGGAAGAGGGTGAGCTTCTCCAGGTTGCGTGCTGCCTGTGTGTGTGTGTGTGTGTGTGTGTGTGTGTGTGTGTGTGTGTGTGTTTAGTGTGGTGTTGCGAGGTCTGAGTCCACAAACGGGTAAACAGACCACATTAGGATCGAGGAGGTTGTTGACCTTTGTTTATATAATAATTGATAATCAATTCGAGGAGGTTGAGGTTGGCCTTTGTTGTTGTTGTGGTCGAGAAGGTTGAGGTTGGCCGTTGTTTATATGTTGAATAAAGAGGGAAATGGTGTCAGAGCCTGTGCCAGCCTGGTTTGAGCTCACAAGTAATGGGACCTCCCTGATTTGAATGGTTTCCGTTTATTCTACGTGATGGTGGAGCTTCACAGTACCCAGCACCGAAGCGGCCTATTTGTACCTTTGACTAATGTGAAGAGTGGTTTTCAGTGCCTGTGCATTTCCTTCACACTTTCCTTTGGAAGCGAGGCTGACCTGACTGGCACTGGCACACTGCCAAGTAGTCAATCTGATAAAACTGACACACAGGAGATCTTCTATAATTTGTTAGGTGGCCAAACCAATCAAAACGACATAACTGGCAACGGCACACTGCCAAGTAGTCAATCTGATAATACTGACACACAGGAGATCTTGTATACTTTGTTAGGTGGCCTAACCAATCAAAATGACGTGGGCTTGTGTTACGACTGGGGTTGGCCAGAGCCATACATATGCACGGAGTATATACGGTGTTTTTGGCAGGGAAATAACCAGATGTACAGTCGTATGCGGTGTATATTTACGGTTCTGGCCAACCCTAGTTATAACAAGTGACACAAAAACTGATGTAAGAGTTTTGAGCGCTCAACCAGACGACGTAGGCTCAGTTAATGACGAGTGGCTCAGTTATAGACGAGTGGCTCAGTGTTTTATGTGCAGGCTGTAAGGGCCGCATCACGCCTCCTGTCAGCAACAGACAGTATCCACACATCCAGCCCCTTTCTTGCATATGCACCCACCATAGCTTTTGCAAGTGACGTACAACTTAAGTAAGGTTGGCAAAGCAGCAGACTCAGTCTCCTTAAACTCAAGAAAGGTCGGCCAAAGCAGCAGACGCAGTCTCCTTGCATCCAGCCCCTTTCTTGCATATGCACCCACCATAGCTTTTACAAGTGACATACAACTTAAGTAAGGTTGGCCAAAGCAGCAGACTCAGTCTCCTTAGACTCAAGAAAGGTTGGCCAAAGCAGCAGACGCAGTCTCCTTGCATCCAGCCCCTTTCTTGCATATGCACCCACCATAGCTTTTACAAGTGACATACAACTTAAGGTTGGCCAAAGCAGCAGACTCAGTCTCCTTAGACTCAAGAAAGGTTGGCCAAAGCAGCAGACGCAGTCTCCTTACATCCAGCCCCTTTCTTGCATATGCACCCACCATAGCTTTTGCAAGTGACAAGTGACATACAACCTAAATAAGGTTGGCCAAAGCAGCGGGCGCGATCCTTACATACACCCCCAGCTCCCTAATTGCAGCTCCCTACTTGCAGCTCCCTACTTGCACATGCACCAACTAGCTTGCGCAAGTGAATACGAGGCCAAACATGGTCGGCTAGAGCCGTGTTCATACAATGCATACACAAACTGTTCAGCAGGGAAATAATCGGCCATACACGGTGGTCATGTAGTATTCTATCTAGCCCTACACACACAATTCACATGAAGGCAGACTTTGCAGTCACCCTGGATGACCGTGTGCAAGTGCTCAACAGACAACACAATTAGGGTTGGCCAGAGCCATACATTTATAGGTATATACGGTGTACGTACGGTATTTTTAGCAGGGAAAACACCATACATACGGTCATATACGGTGTGTATATATACGGTTCTGGCCAATCCTAGACACATTAAAAAGCAGGGTGACACAGTGTTCTCTCTAACTACAACCCCTAATCTCCAAACATGCACTGTCACCTTCACACGCAGCTCAGGCCTCGACATCACACACACAAACTCATACACACACATAAACACACACACACACACACAAACAAACTCACACACACACACACATTAACACAAAACTGTTTGCCTTACCTTCCGCACGCCTAAACCCAACGATCTGTTTGCCTAACCTTTCTGTTTGCCTAACCTTTCTGTTTGCCTGACCTCTCTGTTTGCCTAACGTTCCGCACACCTAAACCCAAATACACATATGCACGTGCACGTGCACACATACACACACACACGCCATTTCAATCCTACTTCTTACCTTACCGCCTGTCTGTCTGTCTGTCTGTCTGTCTGTCTGTCTGTCTGTCTGTCTGTCTGTCTGTCTGTCTGTCTGTCTGTCTGTCTGTCTGTCTGTCTGTCTGTCTGGTCTTTCTTTGTCTGTCTGTCTGTCTGTCTGTCTGTCTGACTTCCCGCAGTTACTTGACGAAAAGCACGATGGGGAATAGGAAGGCACAGTATCTAGAGCACGCCCAAGTACACACATGCACGTGCGCGCACACACACACACACACAAACACACACACACAAACACACCACAAACACACATGTTATCTCCAGCCTTCTACCCACCTTGCCGTCTGTCTGGCTGGCTTCCCGCAGGTGCTTGATGGACCACACGATGGGGAACAGGATAGCGCAGCAGCAGATGATGTCTATCAGGTGAAACACATCACGCCACGTGAACCAGTCGATAACAGAGGGGCTCTCCTCCTCCGTGATCACGATGGCTATGTTGGCAAACACCTGGTGGTGTGTGTGTGTATGTGTGTGTGTGTTCCTGCTATAAGGGCTCTCCTCCTCTGTGATCACGATAGCAATGTTGGCAGACACCTGGTGAGGTGTGTATGTACGTGTGTGTGTATGTACGTGTGTGTGTATGTACGTGTGTGTGTATGTACGTGTGTGTATGTGTGTGTATGTATAATTATATTATATGTGTGTGTGTATATGTGTGTGTGTGTGTGTGCATGCACTGGGTTCCTCACGTCGTAAATCAACGTGCACTAAGGTCCTTTGCACACGCACACGTTTTGGCTAAGGTAATGCTTCGAATGACGTATGGGTTGATGGGAAAGGATCTGTGCTAGCTGAATAAATGTTGCATCGGCAACAAGGCAACCCAAAGCTGATCTAATATCTAATAGCACAAAAAACCCCAAATTTCAGGATTTACATTCCTACAGGGCTGCTGGTTTTATGCGAGCTGTGATGTCATGTCGTGCCAGAGTTATCTGTTGGATGTCTCTCTATTACTCTATTAATCCCACCCCCACCCCCACCTGAAGCGGCACCACCACAAGCAGGATGCGCTTCTCTTTGTCGCCCAAGAAGGGCTTCATATACGACCAGCCGGTGCCAATCAGCACAACGACGGTGAAGAAAAGGATGCCCCGGAAAAAGGTGAAGATGTAGTATACGACATTCCAGCCGTCTGCGTGGCCGGTGCGCTCAATGTAGTGGTTCATGCCAGCCTGCAGGTGTAGGGCATAGGAGGAGTAAGCGTCTTAGGGATACTGGACAGGAGCAGGACGGATGTTCCAGCTGCGTTTGCGTGGCCGGTGCACTTAATGTAGTGGTTCATGCCAGCCTGCAGGTGTAGGGCATAGGAGGAGTAAGCGTCTTAGGGATACTGGACAGGAGCAGGACGGATGTTCCAGCTGCGTTTGCGTGGCCGGTGCACTTAATGTAGTGGTTCATGCCAGCCTGCAGGTGTAGGGCATAGGAAGAGTAAGCGTCTTAGGGATACTGGACAGGAGCAGGACGGATGTTCCAGCTGCGTTTGCGTGGCCGGTGCACTTAATGTAGTGGTTCATGCCAGCCTGCAGGTGTAGGGCATAGGAGGAGTAAGCGTCTCAGGGATACATTATACAGTAAAGGAGCTGGATAATGCTCCAGGTGCGTCTGTGTGGTGTAAGTATAAAGGAGCAGGATAATGTTACAGGTGCGTATGTGTGGTGTAAGTATAAAGGAGCAGGATAATGCTCCAGGTGCGTATGTGTGGTGTATTTATAAAGGAGCAGGATAATGTTACAGGTGCGTATGTGTGGTGTAAGTGTTGTAGCGGTGCGCTTTATGCCAGCCTGCAGGTCCAATGCGCACAGGCACAGAAAGAGAGAGAGAGAGAGAGAGAGTGTGTGAGAGAGAGAGAGAGAGAGAGAGAGAGAGAGAGAGAGAGAGAGAGAGAGAGAGAGAGAGAGAGCGAGAGAGAGAGAGAGAGAGAGAGCGAGAGAGAGTG
>Ga0307968_1004830_pt1 | contig 10896 bp, 9 predicted proteins | sample OrgLakmetagen650_FD_201834 | JGI IMG/M metagenome (GOLD analysis project Ga0307968, IMG submission 201834) | Saline water microbial communities from Organic Lake, Antarctica - #650 | ecosystem: Environmental > Aquatic > Non-marine Saline and Alkaline > Saline | place: Antarctica: Organic Lake... | reverse complement strand
GTGTGTGTGTGTGTGTGTGTGTGTGTGTGTGTGTGTGTGTGTGTGTGTGTGTGTGTGTGTGTGTGTGTGTGTGTGTGTGTGTGTGTGTGTGTGTGTGTGTGTGCGTGTGCGTGTGCGTGTGCGTGTGTGTGTGCGTGTGCGTGTGCGTGTGTGTGTGTGTGTGTGTGTGCGTGTGCGTGTGCGTGTGTGCGTGTGCGTGTGCGTGTGCATGTGCGTGTGCGTGTGCGTGTGCGTGTGCGTGTGCGTGTGCGTGTGCGTGTGCGTGTGCGTGTGCGCGTGTGCGTGTGCGTGCGCGTGTGCGTGTGCGTGTGCGTGTGCGTGTGCGTGTGCGTGTGCGTGAGCGCGTGTGCGTGTGCGTGTGCGTGTGCGTGTGTGTGTGTGTGTACGTGTGTGTACCTGACATATTTATTGAAATATAACAGGCTATTTTTTCAAGCGGAGCAAGGCGCTTTGAAGGGTGTGGATTGGACGTAGGTGTGATCGATCTATGTTTGAAATTTCTTTAAATTAAACACAAATTATAAGCTCAGCAAAACCCCTCGTTTTCTCCCGCCTTGTAATTGCAAGAACATGCTCGCTGGGATTTTTTGTGTCTTAGCTGTGGCTTGTAAAGCTTTGGCTACGGAGCCAGCAAATGACCTGCAATACGGGACCCTGGCAGTTGATCTACCTGACAACATTTCCACCCTTCGCGCATGCCTCCCTTACAATCTGAAGGTTGAATCCGGCAATGACACCACAGGTGTGCTTGTGGCTGTATGTGCAGCTCATCATGTTTCTGAACAAGCCGTCAAGAGCGCAAGTCGTCATCCGTAAACAGTGAGCATGCTGCCAAGAATTCATTCACAGGAAATGTTCTCCTTCTCCAAGCGCCGGGCGATGTAGTCAACGCAACAACAGTGAGCCACGAATTTGCTTTGCGTTAGCCGTGCTTGAAGATTTCAATTCATACATCACTGCCTCCAGTTTTTGTTGCGAGCATTGAGGCAGTTTCTGCTTTTAATATTCCACTTGGAAATGATGAGCATACCCCAAGTATGCTTGGGAAGTGACATCTTCATATTGCTAAGGGTACTTCTGCATATTGGAGTTCGCTAGATAGTATGGTACCACACACAAACAAAGTTTTTGGCTCCATATCTACGCCAGAGCGATGCGTAGGGATTTGTGGCCATCCTTTTATTTCTGGAAAAAATATGAAGGTAGCGACCATTACCATGCCGTCACTACGCACGTAGGTCTCCGTTCAAGACGGCGCCCTCGTTTTGTCAATTAATGGATCTTTTGCAACAAACAGCTCGATCATCTCAATCCTTCAAACCGCAAACAGCTCTGTCTTAAGGTAGCGCCGTTGTGCTGCTAAACCAAGTCATAAACTGGGATGCTGCTGCACATTTTTATGTTTCCATCAAGAGGACTTCCAAAACTTGAGTGCGTGAAAGCATAAACCCCTTTGCTGCCGCAATGAATGAATATGCTATTCACACGATTCAGGCATCGCCTATTCAGCAATCAGATACTTCAGACCTATTATTATGGTGTTGCCAGCAAATTAATCATTGGATTGCCTAATCTCTGATTTCCAGGGCCGTCCAAAACTTTGGGGTTGGAGATATTGTGTTTCAAGGAATTGATGTGCAGGTGAGAAGCAGCAGTGCTTTTGTATGCGATGTGAATGCGATGGTTTAAGGTTCAAGATAGCCAGCATTCACGAGGCAGATGCTTCCTGTAACCATCCTAACCAAATCCACTTAATATTAACCCGCTCTAGTCCTCTTGTGCATGAAGGAATTCAGCGCTTCTGCCACCGGTATCGGCAGCGTGTATGGATACAACCTGACTTCACCCAACACCCGTGTCGTCACTTCGGGGTGAGGAGGCGGCCCTCTTTTTCGTAATTTGTAATGTGTCGCAGTCGTCATTGACAGAAAATCTACCACCAGCTTATATGTGTCACCATGCAGTGACGACTGCATGCACACCTGACCTCCCACAACTGCGTCTTCTTTCACTTGCACGCAGCACCTCCACCATCTTACTTAATGGCAGTATCGGGAGTGTCGATGTTGAGAGCAGTGGCACTTCCAGGGTGTTCCTCGTTAACGCGACGGGCATTGTTGGGGTGCAGCTATCAGGGATCAGCACTTTGTACGTTGATGGCAGAGCAGGTTTGTTAACGGGCTGCCTTGCCGCACAAGCGATCTCTGTTCGAAGTAGCTGGCCAAGGTTTCAGTTTACAGGAAGCATGATTTAAATTCAGACTCAGCAAACTGGTTTTATTTGTTTCGATGACCCTGACACTTGCAGCAGGCTTGGACAGCCAAAATTCTGGGACGCGCATTGTGGGCACGGCAGACAACCTTTCGACTGTGTTGTACATGCGTGAAGTCTGCAACGTCCAGCGCAGCACGTTGCTGTTCTCTCGGGCAGCAGGCCTGTTTGGCAATAGCATTTTTGGTAAGAGTTTTTGGCTGACCTTGCTTGGACAGTTCTTTGTCCATTGCATGGTTTAAAGTAAATCAAAGTGTTTTGTCCCCTGATGTCCTCCCTATCACCTTTCCCTGGGTTCTCCACCTTTTCTGCTATTGCTACTGCCGCTATGTCATTTACTCTACTAAGCATTTACCTTGTTGTACTCAATACATAGGTAGTAGGTTGTAGCCTATAATTGTAAGCTCTTTCCAAAGGCTTTGCATTTAACCTGCACCCGAGCATCCAATTTTAAATCCGAGCATCTAATTTCATTATACCCAGGGGACATTTTTCCAAATCAATAGACTTTTGGAGGCACATTCGTTTTCGTACCCGTCTGCAGGAAACCCATGCCGGCAAGTGGAGCCTCTAGATCTCAGCTTCCAGCACACCTTCACATGTGGCCTCCAGTCAAATGGGACAAGCCAGTGTGCAGGTGAGATGTCTTTGCAAGCGGCACATGAGAATGCATGTAAGATACGAGCCTGAGCACTGCCAAGCACTCCCTTTGCAAAGTGTACTTAGTGATGGTGCTTGCATGGCCTGCTTTTGCATTCATTTTTAGCCTAAAAATGTGAGCCGCCAGACCTTTGCCCCATTGCATATTTAGGAAAGTGTAAAAGGAATACCTCATTGTTTGTTAAAGAAATTCCATTGTACGCAAACACCAATAGGGCCAATGGGTGGAGAGGCTTCCGCTCAAGACATTCCCCTCAACTCCTCAATTCGTACTTCATCTGACAGCTCAGGTGAACGTGGTGAGTCTCAATAATACTTACACAAAATTGTATTGCCGTGCTGTCTGACACATTGCGTGTTTGTTAAACGCAGCTGGCTGAGCACGTTAATTTTGCGTGCCGCTGCAAGAACAGCTCACGCTAGTTAGTTTATTGCACACACAAAGCAGGGAGGATATAGCACACACGCCCGGCGCGGTCCATGAGATCAGGGGCGTAGGATAGAACAGCATTGGTTTTGCATGACAGGGCAGGAACCAGCCAACGACACAAAAGGGAAAGATAATGGAAACGAAAAAGAAATAAAAGCTCTGCCAGTGACTGTTGCATCCAGCATGATCAAGGAAGAAGGCCAGTGACTATTGCATCCAGCATGATCAAGGAAGAAGGCCGTAAGGTGTCTGTAAGAATGCCTGCCTACTAGACAGTCATAGTCGTGCTCTGTTCAAGCACGCTATAATTCATCCTCGTGACGGATGCATTAAGAATGAATCAAACCGTAGTTCATAGGGCTAAGGGTATGCAGAAGGAAGGTTGAGATCTGGGAAAGTATGCTGAGAATCATCATGAAAGCGGCTTCATGGTCATGGTTGTGCTTCTCCAAAACCTCCTTTGCCTCCTGCTGCAAATTTTACCTCTTTTTGCCAGCTTGTTTGGACAAAAATAGATTGCCCTGCACACGGATGCAGGAGTAGGTGTGACTAGGCTGGCCAATGGCCTAAATACCACAACTCTGCAACGACCAGGAGGGAGGGTGACAACAGGAACCTACACGTCAGGGCCGGGTGCCTCAGCTAGTGCTGGCAGCAGAGTGGCAGGATCAGGTGTGTGTGGATGTGTGTGTGTTTGTGTGTGGATGTATGCGTATTTTTGCATGCACGTGATTGTAACAATTTGTATACTACCACAAAAACACAGTGCCAGCAGAAAAACAAACCCACCGACAAGCAGAGCTATTTCAATGTCGGGTATTCAAAGCCCTGGCACTGCCAATAAGCAAATAAGCAAAAGTCTAATGGGGATGCAAGTGATGAAGACTTGAGTCTTATATAAAGCTTTGGCATGCCGAAGGTTTTTTCATCCCCTCAGGCAAGGACATTATGCTGAGTTCGAAATTATGTTGTGCTGTAAAAATCTTTAGGTTGTGCCGTCTCACTCTCGCTTGCACATTCACTCGATTGATACATTTAATTTGATCGTACGTGTGAGCCTGAAGCATTCCAAGGGGGGGGAGAAAGGCTGGGATGCACATCTGCCTGGTCTTATGTGCTGGTAGCGGTGCGGATTTGTTTTTCTGTACTTATTCCATGTGTTTTTGCCTGAAAGGTGCTCAGAGTAAGACACCCTTGCTTCTGTTTCTTAAGTGGCTTGCGCTTTGATTACACCTTTTTTTCATCATACTTGCACTTATAAGCCATTGTTATTATGTGTGCAGGCTTCCCACCGTTTGGACTATTTCAGCAAGAGTCAGGGGGAGCACCTGCACAGGTTGATGCTGCTCAGGTGAAAAAGAAATAGACCGGTGCCGTGGGAAAAAGAGAAGGATTCAGAAAATGAGCTATCTGCTGAAGGGGTGCAAAGCTAGAAGTGCTTTTACAAGATAGAGCTCTTACTTGACAAATGTTGGGAAATTTTGGGTCTTGAGGTGAGCAGAATTCTCTGTCTGTTACTTCACAGGAACCAGCACAAGAGCCAGAAGGGGCACGTCTAGCTACTGAAGACAATGCAAGCTCACAACTTAGACTCTCCATCCCAGCAGGAGACAGTAGCTTGACTGTTGTGGGCCTTGAGTGTGCTGATGCAGAGCTGCGTGCAATGCTGTAAGCAGGTGGTGAATTGTTGTAATACGTCAAGGCTTGCTATCAAAATGACCCGCATAAAATGGTTATGTAAACTATGCCTCAAAAATGGTACAGGTACGAAACTCTATGTGCAGCAGTTCGTAATAACAAACTAACTTGTGAATTCCTAACCTCTTACATCTTGAGTATGCCTTTTACAACGCGCTGCTACATTGGTATCAAAGCTTTGGTCCTGGGTGCTCCTCATACTGTGAGGTCCCCAGTTAACTTATGCGCACGTGTTCTAATAAGAGCATTACCGTATTACCGTCTTTAAGTGCAATCTCTCGAATTCAGAAGTAGTGCCCCTGCTTTCGGGACGCAAGCACATGAGGGTGGAACGAATGTAACGATCCGTTATGAGTACAAATCATAATCTTACATCACGAGTTTACTCGTGCCTTGTGAAACGCGCTACTGCAATAGCCAGCAAGATAAATTTGGTCATGGTGCTGCAAAGAATAATGCACAGGAAGCCGCGACCCCAAATTACGAGCAAAGGTATGTTTGAATAATTAATGAATGGTGAGGTGCATCTCCCGCTATAGCGCCGAAGTTCAAAAAGCGGAAGATGAGGAGACGTAAATCTTTTTTGACAGGACTGTTTCGTTTCCTGACGCGATATGTTATAAAAATGAGGGATTATGGGAGCAGCGCACAGTTGTTTCAGAGTACACCCAAGCACGTCCTGTACGCGTTCCAGGTCCTAGACGCCTTCTTAAAGGACGAGGATTACGACGGAATTGTGCCTGAGTTTGACGACGTCAACACAGCACTGTTTGTTACTTGGAACAAAGACCATCTACTACGTGGATGCATTGGCACTTTGGAGCCCAGGACCCTCCACAAAGGCTTGAAAGACTACGCCCTCACCGCTGCAGGTTGGCACAACTGCGTGCTTGCTCTTCCTGCACAGCATGCATGCTTGTTCGCACAAACACGCAAGTTGCAATGCACACAGTTCACAGCATGCATGCATGCACGTAGGGGAAGGGTCAGTAATTGGTAAAAATCACAAACCCCACGATCTTCCTGCATTCCAGTTCGGGACTCTCGCTTCTCCCCCATCCGTCTAAAGGATTTACCGCACTTGGAGTGCAAGGTGTCTCTTCTCTCATGCTTCGAAGATGCAGCAAGCTGGTGAGAAAGCGTAGAAGATGTGTGTCAAAGCCCTTGCGTGCAGGCCTTTCGTGCAGCAGTAGTGCCTACATCAAAACACCAAACTGCATTCTACTTGGTCATACTTATTCATGGCAAGCTGTGATGAGAGAAGCTTGTGACCCCGTCCTCTTCGTGAACCAGTCATCATCGTGACCCTGTCATCATGCGACAGGCATCCTCTACGAAAAAACGTGAACATGGTTCATCAACACCTACGTACGTCCTCCTGATTTTCCTTAATGCATGTGAAAAATGATTTTGACTGCCTGCCTACTTCCTTTTTTTGAACAACATGCAGGGATGACTGGCAGGTCGGCAGGCACGGCATCATCATAGAGTTCATGGACCCAAAGATGCACTGCTTGAGGACCGCCACATTCTTGCCTGACGTCCCTCCAGACCAGGTTTGACCCGTGCGCTTTACACATCTGCACGCTACGCTAGACGCGTATGTGTGTAAGGAACTGCTACACTTGCGTGAAGGAAAACATGATTTCATGGTAGGCCGGGCGACCCCCTGGCGATAATAAATGCAAGCACTTATGATTGCTCGTGCGTCTTCCTTGCGAATACCAGCCCCCACGTCTATTCCAGAAAAAGCGGTACTAAGGTACTATAGCTTAGATAATACCGGTACGTCGTCAACCTACGACATCTGGCATTCCATCAAACTCAGGTTCCACCTTTGTGCACCAACGTAAATATCATCTTCCTTCATCTTCACTTCCACATTCACACTCACCACCTGCCCGGCACCAAGGCTGGCCAGGACAGTATACACACGGTATATTATTTTGCGATAATTTTCCCATCAAACATCTGTGTATACATTGTAACTAGAGGCGTGCATAGTTCTGGCCAACCCTATGCTTCGCACTCATGCGCTCGCTACCTTGCGTTGACACTCTGCTCGACACTCTGCTTGACACTCTGCTTGACACACTGCGTTGACACTCTGCTCGACACTCTGCTTGACACTCTGCTTGACACACTGCGTTGACACTCTGCTTGACACTCTGCTTGACACTCTGCTCGACACTCTGCTTGACACACTGCGTTGACACACTGCTTGACACTCTGCTTGACACACTGCGTTGACACACTGCTTGACACTCTGCTTGACACTCTGCTTGACACACTGCGTTGACACTCTGCTTGACACACTGCTTGACACTCTGCTTGACACTCTGCTTGACACACTGCGTTGACACTCTGCTTGACACTCTGCTCGACACTCTGCGTTGACACTCTGCTTGACACTCTGCTTGGCACTCTGCTTGACACACTCTGCTTGACACTCTGCTTGACACTCTGCTTGACACTCTGCTTGACACACTCTGCTTGACACTCTGCTTAACACACTGCTCGACACTCTGCTTGACACTCTGCTCGACACACTGCTTGACACTCTGCTTGACACTCTGCTTGACACTCTGCGTTGACACTCTGCTTGACACTCTGCTTGACACTCTGCTCGACACACTCTGCTCAACACTCTGCTCGACACACTGCTTGACACTTTGCTTGACACACTGCTTGACACTCTCTGCTAGCCTTACTCCTGCTGCCCAAACTCTACGAAGCCCATCAGCTCTCTCTTGCTCTCTGCGTCGACACTTGCACTCTGCTTGACACTCTCTGCTAGCCTTACTCCTGCTGCCCAAACTCTACGAAGCCCATCAGCTCTCTCTTGCTCTTTGTGTCGACACTTGCACTCTGCGTGGACACTTCTCTCTGCGTGGACACTTGCTCTCTGCTAGCCTCACTTGACTGCCTTCTCTTGCACTCTGCGTGGACACTTCTCTCTGCGTCGACACTTGCTCTCTGCTAGCCTCACTTGACTACTTTCTCTTGCTCTCTGCGCGGACTCTTGCTCTCTGCTAGTCTCATTCCTGCTGCCCGGACTCTACAAAGCCCATAGCTCATCAGGGTTGCTTAACAAGCACCTCTGCTAAGCCCATTGGGGATGCCTAGCAAGCACGGGCCATCAGGGGTGCCTAGCATGCACCAGGAGTAGGTACCATGGTCGGCCAAGATAATTAAGCAGATGCTTTATTATAATACTCACTACCAGTAGCTTATTATCATGACTTGAGGTGACTTCGCCTTGTCTGTTAGCCCTTTCTCTCCGTATTTCCAATATTGTTGTCTCTGGATTTGAAGATAGGAAAAAAAGTAACGCAGGCAGTAAAGAACACTCCCCACATAAATAAGGAAAAGGCCACCTTGGTACCGGGTAGAGTAAAACTCTTCCACTTAAGAGAAGAAGCAAGGTCAAAGAGGATCAGGAGGAACTGTACCTTTCCGTTAAAATCGTTTGGCACACTGTACCTTTTTGTTAGAGTGGTTTGGCACCCAGTTGTACCTTGCAGCAAGCCTGCGTCACTGTTCCTTGAGCAGTTATCCATGTTGCTGCTTGTGCCGCTTGCTTGTGGTCAGGACCAACGTGGGGCATTTGAGTTGCTGCTTGTGTCATCTGCATTTGGTTAGGACCAATGCAGGGTATTCAGTCACTGCTTGTGTCATCTGTCATCTGCTTGTGGTCAGGACCAACGTGGGGCATTTGAGTTGCTGCTTGGGTCATCTGCATTTGGTTAGGACCAATGCAGGGTATTCAGTCGCTGCTTGTGTCATCTGTCATCTGCTTGTGGTCAGGACTAACGTGGGGCATTTGAGTTACTGCTTGTGTCATCTGCATTTGGTTAGGACCAATGCAGGGTAGTATTCATTCGCTGCTTGTGTCATCTGTCATCTGCTTGTGGTCAGGACCAACGTGGGGCATTTGAGTTACTGCTTGTGTCATCTGCGTTTGGATAGGACCAATGCAGGGTAGTATTCAGTCGCTGCTTGTGTCATCTGTTTGTGGTCAGGACCAACGTGGGGCATTTGAGTTACTGCTTGGGTCCCCCTCTCAAGAGTAGCTCTCACCGAGTCTCTGTGGAATACTTTATGTTCCAGGGATGGAATGTCTAATAAAAAACTAACACAAAACGTTTAGACCTTCCAACTCGTGAATAATGAATAAAACCCATACCGTAATATCATTACTGAGAAATGCTGTGCAGGGGTGCAGCGCAGACGTTGGTGATTTCCAAACCGTATGTATATATAGGGCTTTGGCTTACCTTACTCCTTGCGCTTCACAACATTTCCTCACGCTACCATTTTATTGCGGCTTTATCGTAAGGACTTCATGCAGACCACATACTGAATACACCCCTCAGGTCATAGAATAGAATCCTGGCACTACCACTTCACCATGTTACAATGGTTTTTTCGTAAGGACATCATACAGACCACACACTGAACACACCACTCAGTTTATAGAATAGATTCCTGACACTACCGTTACCGGTGGTGCTATTGTAGGGCTGGGACGTAATGCAGACCATCGATGCCCTTATACGTAAGGCAGGTTGCGACAGCCGCCCCAACGCAGCCTTACGCAACTCCCTGCAAGTGGTCCGCTACCAGGTGTGTGTGTGAGTGTGTGTTTGTGTGTGTGTGTGTGTGTGTGTGTGTGAGAGAGTGAGTGTGTTCTGCATGTGAGCGCAAGCTTATAATTGCAATGATCTGTTACTGTGCCTGCGCGTGCTTCACTGCCAAACAGCAATAGGTTGAGCAATGCCGTGCTGGAGGCCTTTGCAATCCAAGCTCAAGTAGATGAAACTGAACATCCAGCAACATGACGGCTTGACTGCCAAGCAGCAACCCGTTCTGCCAGATTTTTTTGTCGTGCTGGGCCGCCTTTCCCTGCCAGGGCTCTACTCACTTTGCTTAAACACCACCTGTCACTTTGCTTAAAACACCACCTGTCACTTTGCTTATACACTTTGCTTACACACCACCTGTCACTTTGCTTAACACTTTGCTTAAACACCACCTGTCACTTTGCTTAAACATTTTGCTTAAACACCACCTGTCACTTTGCTTAAACATTTTGCTTAAACACCACCTGTCACTTTGCTTAAAACACCACCTGTCACTTTGCTTAAACACTTTGCTTAAACACCACCTGTCACTTTGCTTAAACACTTTGCTTAAACACCACCCGTCACTTTGCTTAAACACTTTGCTCAAACACCACCTGTCACTTTGCTTAAACACTTTGCTTAAACACCACCTGTCACCCACAAGCAAAGTAAGCCAGAGGAACCTGCATCAGAAGGAAAGATGTGACGCTGTTTGCACTTAGATAAAAAATTTGGTGACGCTGTTTGGACTTTGATGTCAAGTGTGGTGCGCACCCGAACAAACAAACAAGGCTACGTAAGTATGATATGTGAACATATGCCGTGAATGCCATGTAGTTCACATAGGGTTGGCCAGAACCGTATATATGCACCATATATGACCGTATATTTGTTGATATCCCTGCCACTAATACCGTATATACACCGTATGTATATGATTCTGGCCACCCTAAGTTCACATAATATATGCTGTGTGTAAAACAGCCCTCGGCTCGTTTCCATCTGCTCGCAGTCCACCATCTGTAGTTTGTCGTATGCCGAGTACCTAGCAGCAACGCAGCCCAAGGACGAGGGTAGCCCCAGCCTCAGTCACCAGGTGATCGATTTTGAGGCTGTCAGTTTAATTTCGAGAGTGAGGAGCTCTTAGGTGGTGATGGCACCTGTTCGGGGGGGGTGAGGAGCTCTTAGGTGGTGATGGCACCTGATCGGGGG
>Ga0307968_1004825_pt1 | contig 10899 bp, 15 predicted proteins | sample OrgLakmetagen650_FD_201834 | JGI IMG/M metagenome (GOLD analysis project Ga0307968, IMG submission 201834) | Saline water microbial communities from Organic Lake, Antarctica - #650 | ecosystem: Environmental > Aquatic > Non-marine Saline and Alkaline > Saline | place: Antarctica: Organic Lake... | reverse complement strand
TTTTCCTTCATTCTTTCAGGCCCTTGCTGTGGACCGTGTAACAACCCCACCAAAAAAAAAAAAAAAAAAAAAAGAACGTCCGGGACAATCGAACACACGCAGTGCCCTCCCAGTCACTAAGACTGCAAGAGAACGGGGATGCAAGCACTGGCGCAATTCAAGCACAACGAATGAGGGGGCACAGACTCTACTACGAATTGAGAAGGAGCTTCACACTGAGGTGCCCAGAATTGAACAATTGATACGCTTGATACTTTTGATGGAGGGCTGGCTCACAGAATAGAGGACGTGGTGTGTGCATACATGAGAGGTTTCATTCATGTTGACGCTTGCCTGAGCGCAATTCCTATATATGAACAGCAGTGTGCTTTCCCCTGTGTAGAACAAACATCCTTGGCTGCTAGGTGCTGTTGGTTCCAAGGCAGATATAAAGAGTCAAATTACGCTGTTGCAATTGAACAAGTCCTTGGTTCTGGTTGTGCTTTGCTGTGTGAGGTGTTTGCTTAATATCTGATTTCAATCTCGATCTTTATTCATGATTTTTACAGTCTTAGCCAGGCAAGTGCTGGTCTAAAGTTCAACTAGCAGCAGGGCCCGCAGCAAAAGAATGATGAACCAGACTATGTTTGATGTTCCAGACCCTCTCGTTGTGCATGTACTGCTACTCACACATGAGTTTATGTAATATAATATTTGCCTCCCTCATTCCTGGTATCCTCAGTGTGACAGTCTGACAGTCTATTTAATTCATGCCCAAAACACACAGACGATGATCCCCCCTCTTTGATTTAATGCGGTCAGTTGGTCCTGGCAGATGCTTGATGATTCTACTGGTTCCAATGGTTTTTTTGTAGGTGCTACAAGTCTGGTGCTACAACAACAATTATCACAATTTTTACATGTTTTACATACGCAGCCTAGCAGTCGCACATTTTGACTGATTGCTTATCTATATCTCCATACCACGTTCATCATGGTCAAAGTGGGGGGGGCAGATCCAGTTCCCTTCCCCTTCCGTCAGCACCTGCCTGGTGGAAGCCTCCCCGACCCAGGCCAGCCCCTTCCGCCCCTCAACACCGCTCTCGTCAGGCACCAGCCAGCTTGGCAGGTTCTCCATGCCCCCGCCTCCTAAACCAGCAGCACCAGCCAAGCCAACAGCACCAGCCAAGCCAGCAGCACAAACCAAGCCAGCAGCATCAGTCAAACTAACAGCACCAGCCAAGCCAGTAGCACCAGCATCATCAAAATCAGCCCCAGCAACAGAATCAGCGACAACAATCTGTCATGCTAAATCAGTGGCAGCATGGACGAATCGTGTGATTTCTCCTGGGATTTATAATGTGAGCAACGGTTCTACGGTTATTTGGTTGTTCGGCCAGTTTAGATGGTCCTCTTGTAACAAACTCGATCTTTTTCTCAGACTTGTACTACCATCTCCTCTTGTGCGTTGCTTGAGCCGTCGCTTCCTTCTCGTGTGGAGAGGGAGGAGACGTAAAATACATCTTTATGGGGGGGCTTGGCTCATACTTGGAATCCATGCTTAAGCTGGTACCATGATTCGTCGTGACAAATCCCCAAGAGAAAGCAGGCATCAGATAGCAGTCATTCCCACAAGTCAGTCAACCTTACAAATCGCGGCGAAGTTCCGCACCTTGGATCCTAAGCTTGACTCTCTGCCCAGTTTTAATAGATAGAATCTGCTTGCGCCTGCCTGCTAGTCCCGCCTGCTAATTTGCTACTTTGCTTCTGGTTCTAAAGCTGGCTTGACCTTTGGCGTGTCTGTGTGGTGCTGCTTCAAGACTTTCTGTGTCCAGACCAAACTTCTTCTGCTGGTTATACTTCAGCTCCCTTTTTGGCTTTTAACTTCTCGCTTCTTCTCCAACTTTCCTTCTTCTGTCATTCTTTCTCTTTCTCTTGTTTCTCTTAGGCGTTTCCCCTTTTACTAGCTAGGTGTTGTTAAAGGCTTTTCCCAAGCTTCTGCTCAGATGACCCCTGAGGGCATGTGCTGTTAGTTTTCGTAGCAACCAAGAGGGCCGTGTTTTGTTGGCAGTTTCTCAGATCTAGGCCTTGCTCTGATAATTTATCTGCGCTGCCTACGTCAGTGTATGCAATCTGGTTGGCACCGCATGGTCCTTTTTGTAGGGCTCGGGACAATCATCACACTTGCCATATTATGGCGTTTTATAATCATGTTCCTCATTTTAGTGTTGTTGGAAACCTGAGAGTATGTGAAACGCACTATCAGTGGTGCACTGGGCAGATGGGGCAGTTTGCATTAGGAGAGAAGCCGTGTGTTTCTGATTTTAATTTGTACCAGTGCAGTACCTCATAACATTACGCTTTTCGTATTTGTTGTTGTTTACGTGCTTGCTGGACACACTCATTGTGGTAAGCCTTGTCCATGTTTTCTATTTGGGACTTGATTATAATTATCATTCCTGAGAGCTGATTGTATGGGGGATGATACGGTATCATCTGCAATGAGGTTTGTAATCATATTACTGATGTAATTTGTTGGCAACCAGAGAGATGTGAAGTGTACTGGCAGATGGGGCAGTTTGCATTGGCGGAAAAGCCGTATAGGAAGGCATGCTTTTGATTAATAAGCTTTTGATTAATAATTATACCTAAAAAATCGTTATGATCAGGTGGGGCTCCAGGTTGCCTTGGTATAACAGTCCAAGCTATAAGATGCTCAATTGTGACTTTTTACAAGCGAAAAATCAGAGGGATTGTGTGCACAAGCATCCATGCCAGCAGCTCGGCTGTTTTGTGGTGCAGCTTAGGCACATCAACATAGCTACCAAAAGCATCAAAGGTCATGCAAAATTTGGGCCCTTCCTACTGACAACAGCCTTACCCTCCTGGTACTTGGCAAAAGCATACCACACACCACCCCCACAATTGAAAAATATGCCAACAATATTTGTTGTGGTCGTAGGACCAACGCCTCCTAAGAGCACAAAACCTAGAGCCACTGCTAGTGTTCCTTTGAGGACGCCCACAACTGCAATTGAGGGGTTGAGATAGACGTTGAGGAGTAATAAGCCACGTGTACAGCATTTTTTGCTGGATCATTTTATTAAGGGGTATGTTTAGTTTGTACTGCATGTTTATTTACTCTCTTTAAACTTGCTTTAAACAGCAGGTTGGATTTGGTGATCAGATTATGGTGGAGGAAAAAAAGGTCTCATCTGTGCATCTAGCTGATACAATTTTTGTGTCCATTACTTGCATTTACAAGCCAGAGCATGGGGTGCGCATACCGAGCTTTTTCACTTGACTTGATCTGCAGCGGAGTGATGCATTTTAACATCACGGATAACGACACGGTAACAGTGTCAACTGCTAGATATATCCTCACGGTGTGCAGAAAAGAAAAAAGCAAGAGCGTGTGTGTGCGTGTGCGGAAGGTCTGTGGATGGTATATGGATGTTGTGTGTGTGGGGGGGTGCATTTTTGTGCGTGTAAGTGTGCATGTGCATGTGTGTGTGTATGTGTGTGTGTGTGCACTTGCGTGCGTGCGTGCGTGTGTATGTGTGTGTGCGTGTGCATGTGCTATGTGTGTATGTGTGCTTGTGTGTGGCATGTGTGCGTGTGTGCATGTGTGGGTATGTTTGTATCTGTGTGTGTCGAAAAGAAAACACGTGAAAGGAAAGTGCGGGAAGAGTGGACGGCATCATAAGCCAAGACAAACAAAGGGGGCAAAAGGGTATAGATGGTAGCAGAAAGCAGGTAAACAGGAAACACACCTGTAGTTGTGAGCGCAGAGTTTGTCTGCGTGCACAAAGTCAACGTGCCCATTAGCAAGAACTCCATGCTCGAAATGGCCACCAGCCAAGTGCTCACTTCATGGAGGGTGCCTTTAGTGGCATGACCACGGAAGGCCGAAGACACAGCCTGTATCTGCATGCCGAGTCAGCATAAATAAGACAGGCTATTTTTTGGTTCAATTATCACAGTTGATCATCAAATCAGGAAGGCTATTTGTATGGATCAAATATCAAAGTTGATCATGGCCCAGAAAGGGTATTTGTTGGGTAGGGTGTTGTTGCGATGTTTTCTGGCCAAAGTAAATTACGACTTGAATCTGTGGAAGAAGTATGTGTGGTATTTTGCAAGGGTGATTCATATGGTAGCCATAAGTATGAATCCCAAGATTTATTTTGCCGTCAGTGGCACAGACAGTTTAGTTTCTATTCTGTTTGTCTCGTGGGATGGCCGCAAATTATTTTAAAGGACCAATTGCAACTGCTATGAAACTGCCCAGACTTGAGTAGAAGGCAGGTCCAGATTTTAACTCGAACTCAGAAGGAAGAGCAGTTGTGAGGACCAAGGATAAACTAATGATAAACTCCAGAGGAACACAGATTAAACGCAAGAATGATATGAGTGGTATCACTTTGCTTCACTCCAAGAACTGCTAAGTCCAGTGTGTGACACTTGTATCTTTTAAATTATACATAATCCACCGCCATCTCACGATGCAGAAGTCATATAACTGAAGTTTAATTGTTACCTACTAAACCCAGCAGGAGTTGGCAAGATGTGCAAGTCACATAATACGTCAGATATCAGATGCAACAAGACACCAGTGGCATAAAAGGCAATGCAAGTCTGAATTACAGACTACAGACAACACCAGAGACCGAACGCACAACAAGCTTGCAAGATTTGTGGCACAGGGGAGGGAAATGAGAGCAATACTATCATGTATGATATGAAGTATCCGAATACCAGCGGTAATAGAAAGGTGTAAATGTTTGTCTCGAACTGTGACATTGCCCAGAAAAAGTAAGGAAGTAAAGTGCCTTTCGTTGAGATTGTTATTGCATACCTTACAAGGAAATAATGGCACATGTGAGGGACGAGGCACATCATTACACTTTTTTGTACACACACTCCTCAACACAGTCTCACGTACACCAGTACACAAGCATACGTACGTTGTACACACACGTCTCAACAAGCATACACAAGGCAAAAGAAAAAGCACACAAGCATACGTTGTACAAACACTTCTCAACACAGTCTCTCACGTACACCAGCACACAAGCATGCACAGTCCTCGCACGTCACTACAATCTCACCTGATCTGTGGCCAGCAGCCTCAGCAGGAGCAGTGGCATGCATGTGAGGGGCACATATTGCATTGCGTCAGCCATGCTAGACAGCGCCTGTGCATAAGAGCACCATATGTCATTTTCTGCTACACTAATATCACACTTACAAAAAGCTATCAATCCATTGCATACCAACAGCAAATATAAGCCTCCAAAGATTGAACCGTTTGATAGAGTATGGACGCAAGATGCAGAAGGCTTGTAGGCAAAACAGCCATTTTTTCACGTGAGAGCGTTAAAGCGCATTTGCCTTTTTATGCAGTTGTAAGTGAATGCTCAACGACTTGCTCTAGATATTTTCGGGTGTATTCGGTCTGAATGACGTGACGAAATGTTGGCATTCATTCCCTAGAAAGCGAACTTGCTTGCACATGCAAGCACGGAGTTCCCTTATCTAGGAATGTTATCATATTTTAGGGTGCTGGAATTGCACAGGGAGGTAAGCAAACACCACACCACAAAATACCTCCACCTCTCACAAATTGCTACTGCATACCGCTCCTACCAGCACGCCATGCATCACCACCCTTTGCCATCACCAGACACATCCACAACAAACGTAACACAGTCGGATAGGGTGCTTAACGATGCTGCGTTTCTTGGGATCAATGCAAACAAATCTGTGACACAGATGCCCCTCCAAAAACCTGTGACACAGTTGCCCCTCCAAAATATAACAAAAGTCCACAACACACCCACAACTCACATGACGGAGCTGCAGCTTGAGATGTGACATCAGACCCAGGTGGGACCTCTTGGCATCATGGCAGTCATCACCATCTAAGGAAACAGCTAGTCCCCTTTCCCCCTTATCCCCCACCTCTGTACCCTGACAGTGTCCCCCAACTGGACATGCAAGTTCAGGTGTGTCAAATGGGCAGGCAGCGTTTTTAAGGGTTTTGGACTGTGTAACATTTCAAGCCTGCTTTGCTACGCAGGGATTCAGGCCAAAAGGACGTGTAGCGGAATCCATTCTTATAGTTAATCTGCCAAAACTTTGTACAGAGCATTTGGTGTGCGTGTGATGTAATATGTTTAATCACAGGAAAGCGTACTGCTACGTAAGTGTGTATGCGTTTGCGTATGTGTGCGCATGCGTGCGTGCTTGTGTGCATAAGACCATGCGTGCTTGTATGCATGGGAGCATGCGTGCGTGCTTGTGTGCATGAGAGCATGCGTGCGTGCATGCATGTGTGTATGTGTTGCTTATATGTGCAATGTCTGTGCGCGGGGCAGGTTTGGCTTGCATGCTTGAGGGAACGGCTACTGCTGGTGCATTGACAGGGTTGGATGGGGTAGCTGCTGCTTCTGGTGCATTGACAGGGTTGGATGGGGTAGCTGCTGCTTCTGGTGCATTGACAGGGGTGGATGGGGAAGCTGCTGCTGGTGCAGTTGGCTGGGTAGTTCAAGGACCCCAGAAGTCCTAGTTAGCTTCCTTTCCCTCTCACTATACCCCTATACCTCAAAAATTATACATTAAAAAATTGCTACACAGGGCACTCCCCAACAATTTTGATGTCACAGCGTTGGCTCGACGCCCTGGTGCGTCGCTGTTTAGCCACTGAGAAGCGACCCAAATGATTAAAAGCGACACGTTGCCCTTTAAATAAACACTGCAAGTGGGTGTATGCCCGTGTTTGTGTGTGATCTATGTGATGAAGGGATGACCTTCGTGCACGTGGAAATGCTAGTGCGCGAGAACGAGCGACAAACGTAGCCCGTTTAAAATTGATACATGCAGTATTTGTGACGTGTTTTTTCAGTCAGGTCCACCTCTTAACAGGGTAGAAATGTCTGCTGTTGACCGCTACCGCGATCCTGATATCACCCCAGTAGCAAAAATGCAGAATAGTTCCTTTACAAGAGCTGTAAGCAGGACATGCTCTCATGCTTCACGGAAGAAACTGCTCACTTGTCAGTGCGGCGTCTGCCTCTGCGTGTGTCGCACTCATCGGCTTTTGTACACCTAGACTTTTTGAAGTGCTTTTTGGACCACCAAAGCTTTTGAAGCGCCTTCAAGTTATGTCGTGCAAGTGTAGTATTTCGGCAGTGCCCAACTCTTGAGGGACTTGATATTTCTTCAATGAAATAAAGAACATTTACTCTTTCCACGCACTTTAAACCTGGTCTGTCAAACAAACCTTCAACCAGGTCACTGAGCTCCGTATGCATATCAGGTGCGGACGTTGAAAGTGAGCTGGGAAATTCCCCTTGTCCCTCTCTTTGTTGGGCCCTCACAACATCATTCCTATCGCACCGAAGCATCTAACTTGCCCCATGATAGCATTCTCTTCAATTCGGAGCAGGTCAAGATTCTAAATTGTGTTGTTGGTGGCTGTTTTGTGCAGACCAGGAAAATCACAAGAAGTATCAACACAGGCAGTGTGCACAAAACAATGGAACAACAACGAGTGCGCACTCACCGCTATCTACATCGTGCGCATGCCTCAGCTCCGGATGTCCAGAGGTGCTTATCGGCAGTCCTGTGGATGGTCCTAGGGGCTGCATGCTAATGCCTTTGGTGCTTGCTGTATGTTCGGAACTAGGGGGAGGCAGGTACTCAGTGAGCAGAATGTAGGCAGCCTGCACGGGCGTTGGTGAAAAAAACACCTGGACTCAGATGTAGGCAGTCTGTGCAAATTCGTGATGACAAAAGAGGCAGCAGTCCAGCTGCAGTTGCGGCGTGATAAGAGAACCTTGACAGCCAAGAGCCGTGTTGTTTTAATTGCTGATTTTTGGCGTGTTTGCCAAGTACAAATCTTGATCCTGGTCTTGCATTTCAGTTGAAGGCATGTGAGAGAGGGATAGATGTTGGACAGAATGCATGAGCGTACAATATGATGGTCACCTGTGCCAGTAAGAATAGAAAGCAGAGTACATACATGCATGCAGTGGTGAGATCCCAGGCATACTTGAAACACACCTGGAATGCCGCACACGTTAACGCCACTGAGTAGGCATACAGGTTGAACGCGAGGTCACCCTTTCCTACAAAGTGACCAGCACATGAAGACAAACAGTTCCTCAGACCAACACACGCATTAGTGCACGCACCAACACACGCGTATAATAAAGGTGCAAACACAAGCAAGCGAGGTGCAAGCACAAGCGAGGAAGAAGCATGAGTTTTTGGGACGAGACTGGAACTCCTCCTCACAGGCACCTGCTTTGCTGTAGCCCTTCAAATTTACCTCACCTGCTATTACACAGCCAGCAACTACAACTACAACCGAGGCAGCAACTTGGGGATTCGGCGTCCGTCGATCGATGCACCACTGCGCTTTCAGTTACAACAACAGGGAAGGAAAGCTGTGTAATAGGGATGGGAAAAATGAGATGCACCACTGCGCTTCGGTTACAACAACAGGGAAGGAATGCTGTGTAATAGGGATAGGTAGGAATGAGGTGCACCACTGCGCTTTGAGGTGGCACAAGAGGATTCAAATTGTGCAATAGCGGTGTGGGAAAGGGATGCTCAGCTGGGCAGTTGCACATTAGGAAGGGGAATGCCTTGCCATATGTGCAGGGTACCCTACATCAGTACCCCCCATGCAAGATATTGCTGCTCAGCCAGCAAGCAAATTGTGCTGCCTAAGTTGTCCAGTTTATGCATCAGTCATGTGAGGAATGGCATCATTTTGCAGCCGCTGGAATGGCATCTGTCAGCATGTATCAGACAGCTGTCAGCATGTATTATATTAGACATCTGTCAGCATGTATTAGACATCTGTCAGCATGTATTAGACAGCTCTACTTGCTCACCTTCGCTATGAGAACCATCATGGGCGTAGTACGTTTCAAGGTGTTGTACCTGTCGCAGTGTAAAAGGGAGGTGGATGTGTGCAATATAGATGAGGTTGCTGTGCATTTGAAGCTGTGCTGCTGTGCAATTTCAATGCGTTGTCCTGCAGCAGCACGACAAAAATGACGGACAGAGAGCGCAAAAGAAAGAGTGACGCGAAGAATGCTATGACCAGGGTTGGCCAAAACTGGGTATATACGCCGTTGTTAATGACCGTATACTTGAAGATTCCCCTGCCAAAAATACCGTATGTACACCGTGTATATATGGTTCTGGCCAACCCTAACTGTGATTATCGAGAGTCTTTACTGTGTACTGTGTATGCTTGCTTTGCTTGCTTGCTGCATGCCTGCTACTTTACTACTGGTGCGGTGGGGTGAACACACCGTCAGGTCAAAGCACTGCCACAGAAAAGCATGAGACTCGGCACATCGGAAACCGAGTGACATTATGTCATTTTGGTGTGAAATTAGTGTGAGATGTCGCTCCTCTTTGAACTTGTAGTCATATCGACTGCCTGATGTTTCCTGAACATGCAAATAGTTGTCATTCCTGTTCAGCCATTTAACTCACATGGGCACGTTCAAAGCTGCCAAGGCTCTAAGAACAAGGGCGGCATGGAGACCATAGGCCACACACATTGGCAGCATGTGAAGCCACCTGAACAATGAAACGAATGCAAGAAACAGTTTGCAAGGCAACCTTTTCCACACAAACTCATGCATCAAGCCCAGACACACGTGCCTTGATAATGGAGCAAAGATGGTGATACAAGTGAGGAGCTCAAGGTAAACACGTGAAACAGTATTTTTACTTACAGGACGCAAAAGGGAGAATAGCTACTAAGAGATAAGAGAGCACAAACAAATATTTTGTTGTTGGAGCAGTTACGCTGTGGTCTCAAACATAACCATTACTATAAGATGAGCGCAATGTCAGAGGCCCTTGCAGTACAAGTTTAGTTCGTGACAGAGGCTGGAGTTTACAATTTTGAACAGCTGTGGTTGCCTCAAGCATTAAAAAAGCGTGTCTAAAGCCTATATAGACCTAATACGTGCATTTATCACCGAATTGATCACCAACCGTTTCAGTGACAGAGGCGGAAGTTCCAGCAAGCCCATAATGCGTGCAAATTGCACAGCAGCCAGCATGACTGCCAGCTGCATAAAAAGAACAATGTCCGGGGCACCAGGCAGGAGCTGAGTGGCATATTTTGTGGTGAAGTTCGCTGCCACTGCAACAATTGCATCTGCATGCGTACAAGAGTACAAAACATCAAAAGGGGTGGCATGTGCGAGTACCTGTGCGTGCGTGCAAGTATGCAAGTGTAAATGGGTGCGTGCCTGCGTGCTTGTCATGTGTGCGCTTGTGCGCGTGCCTGAACATGTGTGTGTGTATGTGTGTATGTGTGTGTATGTGTGTGTGTGTGTGTGTGTGTGTGTGTGTGTGTGCACGCGCGCGTGTGGGAGCGTGCGTGCGTGGGAGCGTGGGAGCGTGCGTGCGTGCGTGCGTGCGTGCATGCGTGCGTGCGTGCGTGCGTGCGTGCGTGCGTGTGTGTGTGTGTGTGAGTGTGTGTATATGTGTGTGTGTGTGTGTGTGTGTGTGTGTGTGTGTGTGTGTGTGTGTGTGTGTGTGTGTGTGTGTGTGTGTGTGTGAGTGTGCGTGCACTTGCACGCATCAAAGATTGGAAACTTACAAGCTGCTGCTGTTGCCACTCCCAAAATCATCTGGCCCTGCCCTTTTTGTCTACCCATATAAAATGTGGCAGATCATTTTTTATATTTGACTCTGTAAAGAACGGTACCTCTAACGAGTTTGTAAATGGACAAGCTTTTTGGCAAGCAACAAAAAGCTAGCCCAAGGCCCTCTACCCAGGTGATCCTTGTCCTGCTGATCAATTAGATAGCCTCATTTATTCACACACGTGTGCACACAACAACACACACACACACGCACACACATACACACACACGC
>Ga0307968_1004824_pt1 | contig 10899 bp, 12 predicted proteins | sample OrgLakmetagen650_FD_201834 | JGI IMG/M metagenome (GOLD analysis project Ga0307968, IMG submission 201834) | Saline water microbial communities from Organic Lake, Antarctica - #650 | ecosystem: Environmental > Aquatic > Non-marine Saline and Alkaline > Saline | place: Antarctica: Organic Lake... | reverse complement strand
GGTTAGCCGTTAGTAGCCGCCCGTCAACAGGGTTCTTCGGCCGTGTTAGCCTCTCTTTGCCTTGCTTCTATGCTTGCCGCTCTTGTCTCAACAACTGCAACTATGTGCGTCTCCCCCCCTTTTTTTTCGTGTGTTTGGCGTCTCCTTCCATCCTCCTGGTTTTCTTCTGCGTCTTCTATCCTGCGCTCCCTCAACTCTGTACTCTACTGGCTAAGGCTTGATTTTTTTTTCTTTTTCCTGGTTTCCTTTCTTTGGTTCTGGGTCTCCTTGAGCAGCTTCCTTTTGCTTTCTCCTCTGCTTGAGCCCTCTCTCCTCTTTTTTTTGTTGTCTGTCAGGTCCCTGCTGGGGGCCGTAGCTGTAACACCACCCAAAACTCTCAGGTAGTAGGAAAATCAAGATAAAGGTTTACAAGGAAAGGTAAGGTAAGGTTACATTACTATATATGCCTCGAAGGGCATCTCAGCGTATTACAAGGAAATGTCCTCAGTCAAGAACTGCGACTGCTAGTCTGCTAATTACAAGCAAGTCATTCATGGAATCATTCATGGGGGGAAAACAAAGCTCGTTGTAAGGAATTTCCTTTGATCGTTGTACATCTTACAAAACTTGTAAGGAAATGGATTGTCAGCATGGGTTGACCAAAACGATAAAGAAACAAAAATGAAGGATTGCATCCGTCTGCATACAGGTTTCCCTCCTAGTAGTACTGCAGAAAAATAAGCCATCTTTGAGAGCACGAAAACTACCAAAAAGCAGCAGGGAAGCCATCTACAAGTTAGTTAGTTTAGTTTGGATTACAAAGGCCTCCAGCCTGGCAAGGCCATCTACAAGAGTCTACAGAAGTTCAAGGTAGTCTTGGAAAGCGAGAGAAGTCTGGTGCCCGCTTGTCTACATAGGCCTGCCTTCCCTGCAATTGAAAACCAAGGATTAAAATAGAGTTATGACGTTGAGGACAGGCAATGCACGTACATATAATAATAATGAAATTACCCTTATGGACAATGTGGCCTCGGCATGGTATAAGAAAGGAGAAAAACGACGTACCATTAAGTGCTTTATTATGTGACATTACTTATTGATTACCTCATGCCACCCGCAGTGACAGCGACAAAATATTTGATGACTTGCTAACTGGCCAACATTTCAGGTTTCTGTCTTGGCCTGTTCATGCCAGTTGATAATCCTTTCTTTTTTGGTGGTGTAGAATGCTTTAATTTTGTGAAATGCATGCTGTGACAGCATATTTGTCAATTGACAAATTGTGAGAATTTGAAGAGGTGCTACGTGAGGGGAGGAGAGAAGAAGTAGTTACTTGAAGCTGATGCTTAAGTATCAAATCGCTGGCTGATTAAGACCTTAATCAGCCAGCGATTTGATCTGATACTTTTAATTCAGCTGAGACAGGACCTGGAATAACTTCCTGTGTTTGCTTTTGTGGCAGCACAGTTGCTGCTGCAGGCCACCTTCGTTAACCTCCCCCCTAAATCAGGCAAGCCGACTAGTGGAATGTATTTCTTGCACACATGCTTTGGCAAACAGGAATGCCCTGTTGTGCGGAAGTTCCCACTGCACACCGCGCTTTTCTTCCACCCTATTCTTAGCCTTTTGGCACAAGTGTGCACACAAGTACACACACACACACTTTCTCTCTCACACACATACACACACATACTCACCTCATCACCCTCTTCAGATTGGTAAAATAGGAGTGTGGCGTTGCCTCCCAGCTCCTGCACAGCAAAAATAAATTTTCATGTTCTAATCTTGGTTGATGATGGAATCGCTGTGTTGCTGCTCTGTCCTTAGATCTTGGGGAGCGATGGATTTTATATGCTATAGCGTTTAGATCCGAATTGACGCATGTTCCCTACCACCAAAGAGCATGTCAAAATACAATAAAAGTAAAGTAACGCCATGATGTAAATTATTTCGGCATGGATTATAAAAGAAAGCTGTCATAGTGAGTTAGACCAGCCACAAGTAGCCTTCACCTGTGCCCCCAGCAGGGAACTTCAGGGGGTTTGAAAATTTTTCGGTTTGCCCTCAGATAAAATTTTCTTTTGTGCGGGTCGCCTTCAGCTGTTTTTCTAAAATGTGAAGAAATGTGCGTGTGAGGTTTAATTTTTTGCCTGGGCTGCTGAAGCAGCCCAGGCTGTGGACAGCTTATACGTTCAAAGCAACGGCATCTAAACCTTACATTGCGCATGCACACGCACGCACGTGCGCACATGCACAGCAAAGACACGCACGCGCAGACGTGCACACGCACATGCACACACAGGCAGTGGAATGTGTACATCAAATCAATCTTCTTTCTGTGAGCACGCACACGACGCATGTACATACACACATGCACATACAAGCACACACGCATACGCACGCACATGCGTATGTGCACACACACATTCATGTACAGGCAGTGGAATGTGTACATCAGATCAATCTTTTTTCTGTGAGCACGCACACGACGCATGTACATACACGCATGCACATACAAGCACACACGCATACGCACGCACATGCGTATGTGCACACACACACATTCATGTACAGGCAGTTAAACGTTTTGACATTCACAATTGCGTTTTTGTGAGCATGCACAGCGCATGCACGCACGGGCACACGCCACACGCATATGTGTTGTGCATAAACACATGCACACACAGGATTTGAACTTGCACATCCATGCTATTGTATTGAGCAAACGCATGGATGCACGCGCATCCACTCACACACGCACCTACATATACATGCAGCATGCGCATGCACACAACGTATGTACGCATACACCCATCACGCGCACAAATACTCCTGAGCAACATGAAACTGCTCCCCGTGCTGCTTCTGCTGCTGCTGTTGCTGCTGCAGGTTGCATGCTGGCATGCTGCTGCTGCTGCTGCAGGTGGCGTGCTGGCATGCTGCTGCTGCTGCTGCTGCTGCTGGTGGCATGCTGGCATGCTGCAACTCTTGCTGCTGCTGCTGCTGCTGCTGCATGCTCTTGAGGGAGATTGGCCTCCCTCTCATCATCACTTTAACAAGCACCCCAAGCAGAGCAACCCAGAGAAACACTTCCAGAGGGGATTCCTCCTTCCTGTTCCTCCCCCCTTCTCTCTTCCTGCCCGGGCCACCTCTACAGCATCATCGAATTTTCTCCGGGCAGCCCGGAATGTAACATATATTTTATTACGGGCGTCCCGGAGCCAGGAGTCTCCGACCACTGACATTTCTCCGGGAAGCCCGGAATCAACATATTAATAAGTGCGGCGCGCGCACGGGCTGAAGTTCCCTGGCCCCCAGCAGCACCAAGTCTGTCACCACGTATATAAAGTTTAGTTTAGCTTTGTTCAGATCACAAAGGCATTCAGCCTGGGATGGCTGCTCAACCTATGAGAACGAGGTAACACCTCAAAACAAACCAAGCGAAAACTGTACCTGTTTGTCACCACGCGTAAATAGGGTTGGCTAGAACCGTAAATAGGTTGGCCAGAACCGTATATATACATCGTATGTGACCGTATTTTTGGTGATTTTACTGCCAAAAATACCGTACATACACCGTATATATATGGTTCTGGCCAACCCTACGTGTAAACCACAACCAAGCACGTTTTGGACTGATGGCTTACGCTAAATGATGGCTTACTCTGAATGATGGCATACGCAGCCTAGCAGTCGCCGACATTTTTGACTGATGGCCTACTCTGTAAACCCTGCAAACTCTATAATCCACAACCAAGCACCTGTGACCCTTCAGTGCACAAACACATCATCGTGCCTGGACCCCCACCAACACACGATCCGTCATTTTGACTGATGGCCTACTCTGTAAACCCTGCAAACTCTGTACTCCACAACCAAGCACCTGTGACCCTTCAGTGCACAAACACATCATCGTGCCTGGACCCCCACCAACACACGATCCGTCATTGTCACTGTGTGCAATATCACCTGGACCCCTACCAACACACGATTCGTCATTGTCATTGTGTGCAATATCACCTGGACCCCCACCAACACACTATCTAACATTGTCATTGTGTGCAATCACCTGGACCCCCACCAACACACGATTCGTCATTGTCATTGTGTGCAATATCACCTGGACCCCCACCAACACACTATCTAACATTGTCATTGTGTGCAATCACCTGGACCCCTACCAACACACGATTCGTCATTGTCTTCGTGTGCAATATCACCTGGACCCCCACCAACACACTATCTAACATTGTCATTGTGTGCAATCACCTGGACCCCTACCAACACACGATTCGTCATTGTCTTCGTGTGCAATGTCACCTGGACCCCCACCAACACACTATCTAACATTGTCATTGTGTGCAATCACCTGGGCCCCCACCAACACACGATTCGTCATTTTCATTGTGTGCAATATCACCTGGACCCCTACCAGTAACGACAAGACCACCGTACCCAGACCATATCTAGAGGGTTACAAGGGTTACAAGGATGGCCTACAGCCCGAGACTCTGGCTGATGGCAATTGGCCGGTGAAACAAAATCAACCAGTGTCGAAAATTGAAACTAAATCTGACACAAACTTGAGGAGTCTGTATGAGTTTATGAGTCTTGATTCAGGAATGCATTGATATCAAAATCAGACCATATCTAGCTGCCTGGATCTCCTCCCAACACTAGAATTCTTCAATGCCATTGTGTCTAAATCTCAAGGAATCACCTGCACCTCGTCCAACACCATTTGCAATATTATGTGCGCTCCACAAGTACTCTCCTGTACCCCTAGGTCTCTACCAATACCAAGCATTTGATTAGGGTGAAGGGTTTAGCTTCATTATTGTTAAGGCAAGGAAGCATGTACCTTTAGCTCTAGTAATACTAAGGCAAGGAAGCATATTATCGCACGTAATTCACAAGGTATCACCTGGACCCTCTCCTTACACCACATGTGATAAAATTTACACGATGATGACCCTCTCCTTATACCACATGTGATATAATTCACACAATGATGACCCTTTCCTTATACCACATGTGATATAATTCACATGTGATAGATATAATTCACAAGGTATCACCTGGACCCTCTCCTTACAACACATGTGATATCACTAGGGTTGGCCAGAACAGTATATCTGCACCGTATACGACCGTATATTTGGTGATTTCCATGTCAAGGATGCCGTGTATAAACCGTGTGTATATGGTTCTGGCCAAACCTAGTGATATCACGTTCGATCCACAAGTCATGACCTGTACCCCTGAATCTCTACCAAGCATACCATCGTACATAATCCACAACTTATCACCTGGGTCTCTATTAATTCTGTACCTACTAGTGATATTAAGCACGTCATTGCACGTAATTTACAAGTGCGCTGTTAAGGGTCTCTACCGATACCAAGCACGTCACCGCACGGCATTGCACGTACTTCACAAGTACTCACCTGTATCCCTGGGTCTCTACCAACACCAAGCATATTATCGCACCTACTTCACAAGTGACCACCTGGGTCTCTACTAAATTCTCTCATGAATTATAATATCAAGCACGTCATTGCACGTACTTCACAAGTACTCACCTGTATCCCTGGGTCTCTACCAACACCAAGCATATTATCGCACCTACTTCACAAGTGATCACCTGGGTCTCTACTACTAATTCTCTACTGAATAATAATATCAAGCACGTCATTGCACGTAGTTCACAAGTACTCACCTAATTCTCTACTGAATAATAATACCAAGCACGTCATTGCACACGTACTTCACAAGTACTCACCTGTATCCCTGGGTCTCTACAAATTCTCTACTGAATAATAATACCAAGTGCGTCATTGCACGCGGTTCACAAGTACTCACCTGTATCCCTGCCTGACCGTCCTCTGCGGCGTTCATGGCGGACTTCAGCACACGCAAAGCGGTCGGGCTATTGCGCAGCATTTCACGGCACCTGCCAACCAAAGCAGTACGAGGATTGAATGTGAGCTGTTCATGGTGCAAAGCGCAGCAAGAGCTGTGTATGGAGAAACACAGATGCACAGGACGCCATGCACAGGCCAGCATGAGCTGTTCATGGCGAAACACAGATGCACGAGTCACCATGAGCTGTGCATCGAGAAACACAAATGCACAGCACATGTAGGTCTGTGTATGTCATGTCAAAGAAAGCTGCAAGGATGAGAGGGGGGGTTGTGTGCCTGTGTGTGTGGGAGAGTACAAGTGTGATTGTGTATTATGTTTGTGTGCTTGTCTGTGTGACACCACAAAATTGTGACACCACAAAAGGTATGTGTGACACCACAAAATTGTATGTCTGTGTGACACCACAAATTGTGACGCCACAAAACGGATGTGTGACACCACAAAATTGTACCATTATATGTAGGGTTGGCCAGAACCGTATATATACACCGTACATGACCGTATTTTTGGTGATTTCCCTGCCAAAAATACCGTATATACACCGTATAAATATGGTTCTGGCCAACCCTAATTATTATATGGCCCTTGCACATAGGCAAACAGGAAACGAGCAGGACGGCAACGCAGGCTGTACCACATACGTGCGGGTGATACTCAATTCCAGACTACTTGGCCCCACATATGTGTGTGTACGTACGTGTGTGTGGCCACATTATCTGCTGCCATCACACACTCGTTGGCCACATAAAACACACAAAACGTGATTCACGACTGCCGCACAAGACGCGAAAGAAGAAACTTGCAAGAAAGAGACTTGTAAGAAAAAGAAAACCCTGCAACTCATAGGAACAGACAAACCCTAGAATTTGCAAGAAAAAGGAAGTACTGTATGCAAGCAGCGGAATCCACACCCAACAAGGAAAAGGTGCGATGAGGAAACACCTTTTTTTTCAACTTCTGTAAGATGGCATACAATCATACATTACGCAGGCAATGGCGACCACTCCCCACACCAATATGAAGTGGGTGCAAAATGGATGCTGGTTTTCTCTACACGCACCAGCAGACGGTCTCCTCTTCTAGCTGAGACAAGGGCACAACCTGCAGTTTGGTAAAAGCAAGTGATTCCAAGAAAAAAAGTAAAAGAAAGTGAAAGTGAAAGGAAGTGATTCCAAAAGGGAAGAGCAAGTGATTCCAACAGGGAAGAGCAAGAGGTTCCAATAGGGAAGAGCAAGTGACTCCAACAGGGAAGAGCAAGTGGTTCCAACAGGGAAGAGCAAGTGACTCCAACAGGGAAGAGCAAGTGGTTCCAACAGGGAAGCAAGTGGTTCCAACAGGGAAGAGCAAGTGGTTCCAACAGGGAAGAGCAAGTGGTTCCATCAGGGAAGAACAAGTGGTTCCAACAGGGAAGAGCAAGTGATTCCAACAGGGAAGAGCAAGTGACTCCAACAGGGTAAAGCAAGTGGTTCCATCAGGGAAAAACAAGTGGTTCCAACAGGGAAGAGCAAGTGACTCCAACAGGGAAGAGCAAGTGGCTCCAACAGGATGGCCCGAGTGCTTATAGCGTTGTCAATTGCTCAGATATGATTGCCAATGCAATACTGAAGTGATGGTGGGTCTTTTCAGCAGACACTCAACAATAATACGTCATAACGTACACACAGTCACACACCATGTGCGTGCCTCTGTGAAAAAAGTACCGTCAAAATGTACAGGACTTTTGCTGCATGCTTAGATGAGTGAGGGCAGGCCATATGCCCTTTGTGCATTTAAACCCCTCTCTATAGAGGCACGCACAGAAGTTCCTCTTCACAGGGGCACGCACAGAGGTTCCTCTTCACAGAGGCACACACAGAGGTTCCCCTTCATAGAGGCACGCACAGAGGTTAAGATTCACAGAGACACACACAGAGGTTTCCCTTCACAGAAGCACGCACAGAGGTTCCTCTTCATAGAGACACACACAGAGGTTCCTCTTCATAGAGGCACGCACAGAGGTTTCTCTTCACAAAGGCACGCACAAAGGTTCCTCTCCATAGAGGCACACACAGAGGTTCCTCTTCATAGAGGCACGCACAGAGGTTAAGATTCACAGAGGCACGCACAGAGGTTAAGATTCACAGAGGCACACACAGAGGTTCCTCTTCACAGAGGAATACACAGAGGTTAAGATTCACAGAGGCACGCACAGAGGTTAAGATTCACAGAGACACACACAAAGGTCCCTCCCTCTTTACAGAGGCACGCACAGAGGTTCCTCTTCACAGAAGCACACACAGAGGTTGAGAGTCACCTTGGCAAATACGCGTTTACAGGTGCCTCTCTAGAGATGCCTTGACCTAGGTCAGACACCTTTTACTGCCCCCCCTTAGCACAGAGATATACGCACAGAGATTTCAGTGCTGCACACTAAAATCACAAAGACGTGCATAATAGGTATGTGCAACATGGGTGTCGAGGCTGGCCAGACACCATGTACAGTTTGGTGTAGCAATTGGTTATAAGTTATAAGACAACCAGAACGTGGGCAATCTGTCAGCACGCACTCTGACACACTCTGACACACACTCTGACACACACTCCGACACACTCTGACACACACTGTGACACACATTTACACATACACACATACACACATACACCCAAACACAGACACACGCACACACAAGCACACACACACGCACACACTTACACACACATACAAATCACGCACTAACACATACATGTACAACTCACTGTGTTGATGAGTCCCATGTCCAATGCTTGCTGTGCGTTATACATGCGAGCCAAGAACCACATCTCTCGAGCCTTCTTCTGGCCTGCAGCATTACGTAAAAGGATGCGCATAACTATTACGCACAAGGGTGCACATCGCGTACAAGGATGCATATTGCGCATTAGGATGCACATTTCCTTCCATCAATGGCGACAAGTTTGCGGGTGTCTTGTGTAAAAGCTTAATCCAATATTCCAGGGTGGAGCGTTCAAGCCAAAAACATAGTCCTTTAGAACGTTCATTCTTTTCATTTCTGGGTAGCCTGGTATTGTTTGTGCTTAAATCTTGCTTCCTAAAGATACACACACACACACACAACGTTCCGCCCTCTCAATCTAAGGTAGCCTTACTAAACTTCCAGGTCAAAAACTGTTCCTGAGAACAATTCGTTCATTTCCAGGTAGCCTGGGCAAATAGGTTGAGCGAATTCAAGAAGCATTTGAGCGTACATGCTGCACAAGTTCCGACACAGTCCAAGCCGGCAATTGCTGTTCGTCGCCTGTCTGTCAGGAGGTCTTACATAGGTACCAGAGCCCTTCTATGTGACAAGCTTGGCCACAAGACCTAGAAAACTTCCTGGCTTGATACAGATTACAGATCATATTCATATATAAATCATTGAACATGTTACTGTTACTGCAAGGAAAGAGTGGGATTGAACTGGGGGGGGCTGCTGTCCCTTGCCATTTTGACAGATGCATGTTGTGAAGTTCGAAGAACTCTTAAGGGTTTGTCACGTTTGACTGAACACCGAACGACACTATTCAAATCCATTAAAATGCGTGAAAGTTCGCCAACCCGGACTTTTGGCCGAACTTCGAACTAAACAACCCTGCTAGATGCAGCAAACAGCACAATGACTGCCTGGCCATGAAGTCACCAACTTGACGGCAGGGTCTTTCACACCGGGTTTTAACAGTACTAGTCAGCCTGACCATGTGTTTTGCAGCCGTACGTATCAGCTTGACCATGTGATCATAACCGTACCTATCAGCCCGGACATATATGTCAAACCACATCTACCGGCTTGGCCACGTGTCAGTAACCGTACCTATCAGCCTGGCCATGTGTGTTGAGCCATATATGTCAAACCACATCTACCGGCTTGGCCACGTGTCAGTAACCGTACCTATCAGTCTGGCCATATATGTCAAACCATATCTACCGGCTTGGCCACGTGTCAGTAACCGTACCTATCAGCCCGGCCATACATGTCAAACCACATCTACTGGCTTGGCCATGTGTCAGTAACCGTACCTATCAGCCTGGCCATGTGTGTTGAGCCATATATGTCAAACCATATCTACCGGCTTGGCCACGTGTCAGTAACCGTACCTATCAGCCTGGCCATGTGTGTTGAGCCATAGCCCGCATCAAAAGAGCCGACCTTGGGCCCCGTCTGCCCAAACACAGCATTGTCAGCAGCGATCTGTGTGAATATGGAAGCATAAAGGGAATGAGCAAATTGATTATGTAAGGTGGATGTAAGCTTGTATGCTTGCCAAGGCTTGCCTTGCATGGCACTTGAAAAGTGTGTGTGTGTGTGTGTGTGTGTGAGAGAGAGAGAGAGGGAGAGGGAGAGAGAGAGAGAGAGAGAGAGAGAGAGAGATTGGCCTACTCAATGTGTGCATGTGCTTAAGGCTTGTCTCAAATGAAATTTGTTGTGCATGCAAAGTGCAGCCCAGCAAGATTTTGTTTGAGAGCCGTAGAGCAACAGATTGACAGAACCCATCGCTGCCTACTTGTTTTCCTCTTTCCATTCTTTGTTCCCATTTCTTGGCCAACTTCAATGCAGTTCGGTTCCCACTGGCCATTCTTTGTGTGCACCGGTTTCACTTTGCACTCTTTGTCTTCTTCAATTACCAATGCCACCATTCAATTTTTAATTACCGTCAAATGAATAATCAAGTGCAATACGCAACCCTTTTTCCCCCACAGCAAACCCTGCCACCATCTCACTGTTTGCGCACCGTGAGATCACATGTCATGTGCAATATGTGGCCTTTCCCCCACAGCAGACTCTGCCACCACCTCACTGTTTGCGCACCGTGAGATCGCAGATCATGTGCTACAAGTGGCCCCCCCTCCATAGCAGACCCTGTCACCACCTCACTGTTTGCACACCGTGAGATCGCAGATCATGTGCAACAAGTGGCCCCCCCTCCATAGCAGACCCTGTCACCACCTCACTGTTTGTGCACCGTGAGATCGCAGATCAT